>ERZ795053.119-NODE-119-length-92625-cov-17.287620_pt1 | contig 92625 bp, 83 predicted proteins | sample MGYA00375137_ERZ795053 | MGnify/ENA primary metagenome ERZ795053 (study PRJEB30182, sample SAMN05720284) | activated sludge metagenome | isolation source: Anaerobic digester | place: Hong Kong | collected 2014-12-17 ...
GGCTACTGAAGTTGCGGCCGCAGGTGAGGCATGTGAACCGCTGGATACGGTGCGGACGGATACGGCGGAGGAAGAAGCCGCGGCGCCTGTAGCGCCATCCTTCGGCCAAGCCGTGGTGATGCTTACAGTTGGGGTTGGGGCAGTGAGGCGGATGCCAGCCGTGTCGTCGTGTGTTCATGCCCGGCCTGTTGCGAGGAACAGGCCGGGCACAATTTCAGGGGCACAACTTACCAGCTCGAAAGCACGGTGTATTCTAGCACGGCCTTGCCCCGGGCGGGCACCGCCACATCAAACCGGAACCGCGACGCATCCATGGCCGTGTGTTCATGGGTGGACTTGAGGATGGTCCACTCCCCGCCGGCCGCCTCGCGCACGTCCACGGTCACGGCGCGTTCGGAACCGTTGCGCACCTCGATGCGCCAGGTCATCTCCCGCGAACGCTCCCCGCGCTTGCGGTCGGCTACCATGGTGCGCTCCACGGCCAGATCGAACGCCTGGCCCGTGAGCAGCTCCAGCTTCTCGTCCTTGGGGGTGTGGTCGATGCGGGCCTCGCCCAGGAGCTGGCGCGCGCCGCTGCCGGAGCGGCCGTACACGCGCACCGTGCCCGCGGGCAGGGGCAGGCCCAGGCCGCTCTTCTCGTCGTTGCGGAAGATGTGGAGCACGTCCACCTTCTGGCGCCCCTGCTCCAGGCGGTAGGCCTTCTGCACCGGCACGCCCTCGGCCTGGAAGAGGCTGATCTGCTTGATCTCGTTGTCCTTGAGCACGGTGGTGCCCGGCACGGTGTAGAGGTGGTAATCGCCCACGCTCTCCTCGGCCACCGCGTAATCCGCCATGGCCATCTCCGCGCGCATGCCCTTGGCCATGACCGGCATGACCTGGTCGCGGACCACGTTCACGTCGCCGGCCAGGAGCATGAGGCGGGCGTCGCGGTAGGCGGCGCCGCTGCGGTTCTCCACGCTGATCCAGCTCTGCATGGCGCCGCGTTCGCCGCTGTCGTCCAGCTGCAGCACGTAGTCGGCGGACCAGCCGAGGCCGCCGGTCAGGTAGGACACGTCCACCTTGCGGTCGCCGGCCTTGGGAGCGTCCACGCGCCAGACCAGGGTGGGGCGGGCGCGCAGATCCGCGGGCAGGCTGGGCAGCGCCAGGCGGCCGGGCACCTCGAAGACCACCTCACCGCCCACCTGGTACACGGGCCCCTGGGCCATGCCCAGCAGGGTGCCCTCCACGCGGGTGCCGTCCTCCTGGATCCAGCTCAGGGTCCGGCCCACGTACTTCTCCAGGATCTTCTCGCGGCTCATCAGATCGAACTCGTAGCTCTGCTCCACGATGCGGAACGGGGCGCGGGCCTCGGGCTCCACGATCAGGGTGCGCGGCCGCACCTGGGCCGGCACGTCGCGGAACTCCACGCTGCTCGGACCCTTGGGCAGCTCCAGGGTGCGGGTCTCGCGCACCAGGGCCAGGTCGCGGTTGTAGACGGTGAGTTCGAGCAGGCTGCGGTCGGCGGCCTCGCTGGCGGTCATGGCGTCTCCTTGGGGGGCCGCGGCCGCGGCGGCCGCGAAGGTCAGGCTCAGGGCCAGCAGGCCCGTGGCCGCTCCGGTTCTCGGGATCCTGGTTCGCATGGGCTTCCTCCCTGGTGGCCGCCCGTCGGCGGGGAAAAGGGTCAAGGACGTCGTGGGTCGGCCGAAATCCGCCTCAGATCGATCCGTGCGCCCGCGCCAGCGGCGCGGCGCCGGCGGGCCGCGACGCTGCAACGCCCGCCGCACCAGCCGGTTCCCGGCCGCCCCGGCCGGACGAGGAGGGTCCCGTGCTGCATTCCGTGCTCATCGTCGACGATACCGAATTCATGCGCTTCGTGCTGCGCGAGATCATGAGCGAGCTTCCCATCGGCATGATCGCCGAGGCGGGCGGCGTCGAGGAGGCCGTCGATCTGGCGGAGGCCCTGGGGCCGGATCTGGCCGTGGTGGACTTCACGGATCCCGACCTGGACGCCGGCACCGTGATCGCGGAGCTGCGGTCGGTGCAGCCCGGGCTGCGCGTGGTGGCCATCGTCCCTTGCGACGACGCCCCCGCCGCCGCGGCCGCCCAGGCCTGCGGCGCCCTGGCCCTGGTGGAGAAGCCCTTCGATCCCGAGGCCGTGGCCGCCGTGCTGCGCCCCCTTGTCGAGGGCGTGCCCGTGGGCTAGCCCAGCAGCAGGAACATCACCACGCCCAGGGGCAGGCAGTAGAGCGCGAACTTCCAGAAGTGCCGCTGCACCACCATCAGCGCCGTGAGGCGGATGGCCAGCAGCCCCACCAGGAACGACGCCAACGCCCCCAGCGCCAACCCCGCCGTGGAGGCCTCCGTGGCGGGCACCCCGTCCAGCAGCTGCAGCACCAGCGCGCCCGCGATGGCCGGCACGGCCAGCAGGAAGCTGAAGCGCGCCGCCTCCTGACGCCCCACCCCCAGCCACAGCGACGCCGCGATGGTGGAGCCCGAGCGGCTGATGCCCGGCATGATGGCCAGGGCCTGGGCGCAGCCGATGAGCAGGGCCTTGCCCAGCGGCGGCGGCACCGGATGCCAGTCGCCGCCGATGCGGGTGCGGTCGCTCTGTCCGCGCGTCCGCGTGGAGAGCAGGATCAGCCCCGTGACGATCAGGGCCGCCGCGGCCGCGCGAGGGCTGGAGAACAGCCCCTCGATGGTGTCCTTGAACAGCAGTCCCACCGCCACCGCCGGCAGCGTGCCCACCACCAGCGCCACGATGTACTGCACCGCCACGGCGTCGAAGGCCAGCAGGCGGCGGATGTCGCGGGCGTAGACCACGAGCACCGCCAGCAGGGTGCCGCCGTGGAGAACGACGTTCAGGAAGACGTCGCCGGTGAAGGCGCCGAGCCAGTGCTCCACCAGCACCAGGTGCCCGGAGCTGCTCACGGGCAGGAACTCGGTCAGTCCCTGGACCACGGCCAGGATGATCAGATGCAGCAGGGCCAAGGCGCAGCCTCCGTCAGCTGGCCTCGCCGCGGGCGAGGCGGTAGTGGCGCCGGGCCTCCTGGTGGAGCTCCAGCGCGGTGAGGGTCAGGGCCATCTGGTAGTGCACCCGTCCGTCGTCGGGCAGGTGGTCCAGGGCGCGGCGCAGGGACGCGAGGGCCCCGTCGAAGTCCTGCAGCTTGTGCAGGCAGGTGCCGATGTGCGCGTGGCAGCGCACCAGGCGTTCATCCAGGCGCTGGGCCTTGCGGAAGCGGTTCAGGGCGTCCTTGGGCACGCCCTTCTTCAGCAGCGCCAGGCCGGCGTAGTAGTGGGCCAGGGCGCTGTCGGGCGCCAGGGCGGCCCCTTTATCGAAGCAGGTCAGGGCGGCCTCGTAGTCGCCGCCGTGGAAGTGGAGCAGGCCCAGGTTGGTGTAGCCCTCCACGTCGGCGCCCAGGGCCAGGGCCGCTTCGAAGCAGCGTTGCGCCTCCGGCCGGCGGCCGGCGTCGGCGTGGATGGCCCCCAGGTTGGTCCAGGCCTGGCGCACGTCGCCGGTGGCGGCGGTGGCGCGGCCGTACATGTCCGCGGCCTCCTCGCGCCGGCCCAGGTCCTCCAGGGACGCGCCCAGGTTGGTCCAGGCCTTGGCGGCGTCGGGATCCGCGGCGGCGGCGGCGCGGAAGGCCGTGGCGGCCTCCTCGATGCGGCCGGCCTTGCGCAGCACGCAGCCCAGCCGGTAGCTGCCTTCCGGCAGATCCGGCGCCTGGTCCAGGGCCTCGCGATAGGCGTGTTCGGCGCCGGCCAGATCCCCGGCGGCCTCCAGGTCGCGGCCACGGGAGAAGGCGGCCTGGGCGGCCGGATGTGATTCGTAGGTGGTCATGGGCCGCACACTAAGCCGCCGGCCGCGGGCGGTCAATCACGGATCGACGCGATCCGGCCTCAAGTGCCGCCCCCGCAGGCCGATACAAGGTCCGACCGCCCGACACGCACGACCCCGATCCGGAGAGCACCATGACCTCGACCAACACCGACCGCATCCTGCAGCAGATGTTCCAGCGCCTCCTGAACCTGGAGCTGGAGGGCGAGGTCCTCGAGAAGCTCGCTCCCGTGGTGGACGGCGTCATGGAGCGCCTGCGCAGCGAGCTGGATCCCGAGACCGTCCAGGGCCAGAACATGATGCGCGCCCTGCTCTGCTCCATGGTGGCCCACGGCTGGGGCATGGGCATGCACCCGCACAACAACCCCGGCGAGGACATGGAGGGCCATGCCGTGGAGGTGCGCGTGTGCAAGGACATCCTCATGGAGATGGATGACCTGCGCTCCCTGCGCTACATCAAGAAGGATTCCGACGGACGCGTGAAGAAGGCCCTCTTCGAGCCCGACCAGAACATGCGCATCCGCAAGAACATCGACGCCATCCTGTCCGAAGTCAGCCAGCGTTGGGACGAGGGGGACTGACCCGGCTCCTCGTTCCACGAGCGGACGCGGCCTCTCCTTGCGGGGAGGCCGCTTCCGTATGCTCGGCGGTGAACAGCGGTGTTCGGCCGTGGCGGCGGGGTCAGCCCACCGCGGCCGCCAGGATGCGGCCGTGGTCGCGGGCCAGGGCGCGGGCCAGCGGCGCGTGGGCCGGATCCTCCAGGGCCGGGTCGGCGGCGATCAGGGCGTCCACGTCCGTGCGGCAGGCCTCCACCAGATCGCCGTCGCGCAGGGGGTTGGCCAGGCGGAAGGACGGCGCGCCGTGCTGGCGCACGCCGATCACGTCGCCCGGACCGCGCCGCCGCAGGTCCTCCTCCGCCAGCACGAAGCCGTCGTGGGTGCGGCAGAAGAGGCGCAGACGCTCCAGGGTCTCGTCGGGCAGCCAGCCCTCGGGCGCCAGCCAGCAGCGGGAAGCGTCCGCTCCGCGCCCCACGCGGCCGCGCAGCTGGTGGAGCTGGGCCAGGCCGAAGCGGTCGGGATGGTGGATGACCATGACCGTGGCCTCGGGCACGTCCAGCCCCACCTCCACCACGGTGGTGGCCACCAGCACCTGGAGCTCGCCCGCCGCGAAGGCCTCCATGGCGCGGGCCTTCTCCGCCGGCTTCAGCCGCCCGTGCAGCAGCCCCACGCGCAGTCCGGCCAGGGGACCCGCGGCCAGCCGCTCGTACTCGCTCTGGGCCGCCTTGAGGTCCTGTCCCTCCGTCTCCTCGATGACAGGATAGACCACGTAGGCGCGCCGGCCCGCGGCCGCCTCCGCGCGGATGGCGGCGTGCACCTCCCCCAGCCCCTTGGGCGGCACCAGGCGCGTCTCGATGGGCGTGCGGCCCGCGGGCAGCTCGTCGATGAGCGACAGGTCCAGGTCCCCGCACAGGGTCAGCGCCAGCGAGCGCGGGATGGGGGTGGCGCTCATGACCAGCAGGTGGGGCGGCACGCCGGCCTCGCCGCCGGTCAGGGTGCGGCCGCGCTGACGCACGCCGAAGCGGTGCTGCTCGTCCACCACCGCCAGCCCCAGCGCAGGCAGCTCCACATCCTGCTGGATCACCGCGTGGGTGCCCACCAGCAGGTCGATCTCCCCCGCGGCCGCCCCCGCCAGCACCGCGCGCCGCGCGGCCGCCGGCGTGCTGCCGGTGAGGGTCTCCACCGCCACGCCCAGGGGTTTGCAAAGGCGCTGCAGAGTGGCGCCGTGCTGCCTGGCCAGCACCTCCGTGGGGGCCATGAGCACCGCCTGCCGCCCCTGCTCGATGACGAAGAGCGCGGCGATGAGCGCCACCAGCGTCTTGCCGGAGCCCACGTCGCCCTGCAGCAGCCGGTGCATGACGCGTCCGCTGCGCAGATCGCGCAGGATCTCCCCCAGGACCCGGCGCTGGGCCCCGGTCAAAGGGAACGGGAGTCCGTCCACCAGGCGGCGCGTGAGGTCGCCGGGGGCGTCCAGGCGCAGACCCTCGGCGCCGCGACGGCCGCGTCGGCGCAGGGCCAGGGCGAGCTGCACCAGGAAGATCTCGTCGTGGGCCAGGCGGCGGCGGGCGGCGTCGCGGGCGGCGGCGTCCTGGGGGAAGTGGATGCCCCAGAGGGCGGGCCCCAGATCCTCCAGGCCCCGGGCGCGGCGCAGGTCGGCCGGCAGGGGGTCCTCCACGGCGGGGGCGAGCTGGTCCAGGGTGTCGTGGATCAATCGCCGCAGCCAGTGCTGGCCCAGGCCGCTGGTCAGGGGGTAGACGGGCACCAGGCGGCCGGTGTGCAGGGGGTCGGCATCGGCGGCGTCGCCGTCCAGGATCTCGAAGTCGGGATGGACGATCTGCTTGCGGCCGTTGTAGATCTGCACCTGCCCGCTGAGCAGCACCTTGGTGCCGCTGCGGAACTGCTTGAGCACGTAGCTCTGGCCGAACCACTGGCAGAAGAGCACGCCGGTGGCGTCGCCCACGCTCACGGTCTGCAGGGAGCGCCCGCCGCGGCTGCTGCGGCCGCCGCTGGTGAGCACCTCGCCGCGGATGGTGGCCTCCTGCCCCGGACGCAGCGACCCGATGGAGTCCGTGCGGGTGCGGTCCAGCCAGCGCCGCGGATAATGGCGCAGCAGGTCCCCCGCCGTGGCGATGCCCAGGCGCGCCAGGGCCCGGGCCCGCACGGGGCCCACCCCCTTGAGGAACTGCACGTCATGATCCCAGGCGATCCGCTCCACCGGCCCCTCCGGGCTGGGTTTTTTCCTTCTTGCTGCGCTCGGGGGCGGATGGTATATTGGCCCGTCTGTCATTGCAAATCCGGAGTCGCGGATCGAACGGATCCGGATGCGGCTCCCGATCATCTTGCGGAGGATCCAGCGTCATGAGCAGGAAGTGCGAAGTCTGCAACAAGGGCCCGCAGTACGGGAACCGGGTCAGCCACGCCCACAACACCACGCGGCACCGCTGGCTGCCCAACCTGCAGCGCATCCGCTACGAGCAGGACGGGAAGACCCGCCGCGGCTACGTGTGCACCCGCTGCATCCGCACCGGCGCCGTCCGCAAGGCGACCTGATCGCCGCCCCCGCGGGGGCCCTCAGCGCACCCGACGGAACACGTGAAACAGCCCTCCGGAACGGACCGGGGGGCTGATTTCCTGTTTGTCGAGGCTGCGCACCGCCGCCTGGAACTCCGGCGACATGGACGCCGGATCCACCCACCCCAGCTCCCCGCCCTTGGCCGCCGTGGGCGCCACGCTGTAGAGCGTGGCCAGCACGGAGAAGTCGATCCCCTCCACCAGGTCCTCGTCGATCAGCCGCAGCGCCATGGAATCCGGCGTGGCGATGTGCTGCAGGAAGACCTGCCCTTGGTGCGCACCGGCATCGCCCAGGGCGTCCAGCAGGGCGCGGCGGCGCGGGGCCAGGTCGCGGGCGGCCTCCGGCGAGCGCTCCATGAGGGTCTCCAGGGCGGCCAGGGCGCCGTCCAGGTCGCCGGCCTTCTCCCGCAGCTCCACCGCCAGCAGGGCGGCGCGCGGGTTGTCGGGGGCCAGTTCGCCGGCCCGCTCGGCCTCGCGCAGGGCCTCGGCCGTGCGGCCGCGCTTGTCCAGGTGGATGGCGTAGTTGTAGTGGCCCACGGCGTCGTCGGGGGCCAGTTCCAGGTACCGGCGGAACTGGACCCCGGCCTCGTCGGTGCGCCCCACCAGCTCGTAGGCGTTGGCCAGATGGAACACGCTGGGAGCGGCCCGGGGGTCGTCGCGGACCACGTCCTCCAGCACGGGCACGGCCTCGCCCACGCGGCGCGCCGCGAAGAGGGCCTCGCCCAGGACGGCCCGCGACGCGGCGGAGCCGTCGCGCAGCACGGCGTTGCGGGCGGCCAGCACGGCGTAGGCCGTGTCGCCGGCCACGATGGCCAGCTCTCCGGCGTGCCTCAGGTCCGCGGCGCTGGGATCCGCGATCTCCATGGCCTGGTCCCAGTGATGGAGGGCCACCTTCCACAGGTTCTGGCGCCGCGCGAGGTCCGAGAGGGTCTTCAGGGTGGCGGGATCCGGGCCGCGCACGCGCAGGAGCTGGTTGAGCAGGCCGTACGCAGGCCGCTCCTCCCCCTGCGCGATGAGCAGACGCGCCAAGGACTCCAGCGTGGGGGCGTGGGTGGAGTCCAGCAGCAGGCCCTCCTCCCAGGCCATGCGGGCGGCGGGCCGATCGTCGGCGGCGGCCAGGACGCGGCCGTGCCAGTAGAGGGCGTCCACGGAGTCCGGGAAGGCGCGCACCGCGCGGTTGCTCCACTCGCGGGCCTGGGGGCCCAGGCCGTCCTCCAAGGCCATCATGGTCAGGGCCACCAGGGGCGGCAGGCTCTCCCCTTCCGACTCCAGGCACTGCACCAGCAGCGGACGGGCCTCGTCGAAACGGTGCTCGGCGGCCAGCAGCAGGCCGTCGTCGCACGGGCCGGGTGGCACGGACTGGGCCAGGGCGGCCACGGCGGTGCAGAGCAGGATCAGGATCACGGAAGCGCCCCGCGGACGGGGCGAAGGCAGGGGCAGGAACACGCGCGACCTCTTCGGGGCTGGGGTCGGCGGCGCCGCCTGGACGGCGGCGCCGCGAACGATCCTCAACCGATCCAGCGGCGGATCGGTTCCAACCAGAAGGTCGGATCCAACCAGGTCCAGCGCAAGTCCTCGGCGTGGAGCTCGGCGCGGCGGCGCACCTGGGCCAGGGCGGCGCCGGTGCGGCCGCTGCGGTAGGACAGCTGCAGGCGCTGGACCAGCAGGCCGTCGCCCATCACGTCCGGCAGGCCGGCCACGCCGGAATCGTCGTCCAGGCGCAGCAGGCAGGTCTGCAGGAGATCCACCAGGCGCTCGGTGGGCTCGCCCTCGGCGCCCAGGGCGCGCAGCAGGGCCAGAGAGCCCAGCCAATCCCCGCTCCAGGCGCGGGACTGGGCTTCGAGCCACTGCCAGCGCTCGTCGCGCGCGTGGGGGAAGTGGTCGTCGCGCAGGGAGTCGCCGCGGCGCAGGGCCACCAGGGCGGCGATCTGGCGGCGTCGGTCCGTGGGCGCCGACTCGCCGTCGCCGGCGGGCCAGGACTCCAGGAGCTTCTCCACGCGGTCCAGCCGCCCCAGCTTGAGCAGATGGCAGGCCAGGTACCACTGGTACGACTCATCGATGAACCAGCGCGAGGCCAGGCCTTCCAGGCCGTGCAGGGCGTCCTCGGTGTAGCCCTGCAGATCGTTCACGGCCACCTGCAGCAGGGCGGCCATGGGGAACGTGGCCTCCAGGTCGTGCCAGCGGTCGAGCTGCTCGCGGGCGTCGTTCAGGCGGCCGGTGAGCACGTCCAGGGCGGCGCGCAGGTAGGAGCGGAAGAGGGCCTCGCCGGGGTGCTGGCCCACGGGGTCGGTGACCTCGTCGTGGACCAGGATCACCTCGCGGGCCTCGGCGAAACGGTACTGGTCCGCCAGGATCAGGGCCTTGAGGTGCGCCGCGGAGCTGTAGCGGGGGTTGAGGATCAGGGCCTCGGCCACCTCCTCCAGGGCCTCGGCGTCGCGGTGGACCTGGAAGAGGGCCGCCGCCAGCTTCACGCGGTAGTCGGGATAGGTGGGCTTCTCCTCGCAGAGAGACCGCAGACGCGCGATGCCCTCGTCCCATTCGCCGCCGCGGCACAGGGAGACGGCCTTCTGCACCTCGGCGCCGGAGGCGTCGCGGTGGACGGTCTCGTCCAGGTAGCGGAAGAGGTCGTCGGGCAGTCCGCCGCCCTCGGCGGGCGCATGGGTGGCCAGGTAGCGCACCAGGGGATGATCCACGCGCTGGCCGGAGGCCACCAGGGCGTCCAGGCTCTCCGCGGCGGCCTCCTGGGCGCCCAGACGGGCCAGGGAGCAGGCCTCCAGCAGGCGCGCCTCCACGTAGTCGCCGTTGTAGCGCAGGGCCTGCTGGGCCGAGGCCAGGGCGTCGTCCCAGCGCTCGCAGCGGGCCTGGGCCATGCCGTGCCAGAAGTGGAGGTCCGGGTACGTGGGCCAGCGCACGGCGGCCTCGGCGAAGAAGGGCACCGCCGCGTGGGGGTCCCCCGAAACGAGCAGTCGCCGACCCTCGTGGGTCAGCGACTGCCGCAGGTGGAACTCGACCAGCGAGCCGCCGCGGCTCCCCTTCTTCTCGAAGGCCTCGCGCAGCAGCGGCACCGCGTCCGCGTAGCGTCCCTGGTCGTAGAGGGCGATGCCCTCGTGATGTCCCGTCTCGTCTTTTCTTCCCAGCAGGCGGCCGAGCATCGACATGTCAGTCCATGTACTTTCTCGTGTATGCCGGCTCCGACAGGTCGCGGTTGAGGCCATCGCTCGCGAAGGGCGAGCGTCGGTTGGGGTCGGGACGCCAGCTCCCGACCGTCCCGTGGGTGGCCGGGTGAGCGTCCTCCGCGCCCCCGTCCTCGCCCAGGAAGGTCGAATCCGGCAGGTCCTCGGTGACGTTCCCCGCGGGGGACGCCGGGGCCGGTCGCAGGGCGGGATCCGGGTCCGTCTCCACCGCCGTGAAGCGCACGGCGGTCTCCGAAGCCGGCGGCGCGGCAGGGGCCATGCGGACCACCGGCCGTTCCGATCCCGCCGCCGCGGCCATCACCCGCAGCTGCGGACGGGGCGCGGCGACCGGGGGGGCGTCCTCCCCCGTGGTGAGGTCTTCGGCCGGCACGTCGGGAACCGTAGCGGAAACCTGGGCCGGGGCCTCCGCGGGCGTTTCCGGGATCTCAGGGGCCAGGGCCGCGGGCTGCACGGGCTCGGGCTCGGCCACGGGCGCCGGGGCGGCGACGGGAGCCATCGCCGGGACCGCCGTCACCGGGACCGCCGTCACCGGGGCCTCCATGGCGCCCAGAGCGGCGTCCGCCGCACGGCGGGGGCGCTGCGTGCGGTCGAACCCGGTGGCGATGACCGTCACCTGCAGGGTCTCGCCCAGCTCCGGCTCGATGCCGTAGCCGAAGATGATGTGGGCCTCGTCGCCGGCGGCCTCCTGCACGATGTCCATGACCGCGCTGGTCTCCATCAGCCCGATCTCGGCGCCGGAGATGTTCACCAGCACGCCCTCGGCGCCGCGGATGTCCACGTTCTCCAGCAGAGGCGAGCTGATGGCGGCGCGGGCGGCGGTCTCGGCGCGGTCCTCGCCCTCGGCCTTGCCGGTGCCCATGAGCGCCACGCCCTTGTCCTGCATGACCGAGCGCACGTCGGCGAAGTCCAGGTTCACCACGTGGGGCTTCATGATGATGTCGTGGATGCCGCGGGTGGCCTCGTAGAGCACGTTGTCCGCGTAGACGAAGGCGTCGCTCATGGTGGCCTTCTTGGGCATCACCTCGAGCAGGCGCTCGTTGGGGATCACGATGAGCGTGTCCACGGCCTCGCGCAGCTCCGCCAGGCCGGCCTCGGCCTGGTTCTGGCGCACGCGGCCCTCGAAGCGGAAGGGCTTGGTCACCACGCCCACGGTCAGGGCGCCCAGCTCGCGGGCCACGCGGGCCACCACGGGCGCCGCGCCGGTGCCGGTCCCGCCGCCCATGCCGGCGGTGACGAAGACCATGTCGCTGCCCTCGAGCAGCTCGCGCAGCACGTCCTCGTCCTCCAGGACCGATTCCCGGCCGACCCGGGGATCGCCCCCCGAACCCAGCCCGCGCGTGACCTGATGTCCGATCTGGATGACCTGGCCGGCCTTGCTCTGACGCAGGGCCTGCAGGTCGGTGTTGATGGCGAAGAAGTCGACCCCTTCGAGGCCGGCTTCGATCATGCGGTTGACGGCGTTGCCGCCCGCGCCGCCGACGCCGGCGACCCGGATGCTTGCCAATCGATCGTTGGGTTCGACGAGTTCGAAAGCCATGGACCGCCCCTCTCGTCCTTGAGCTCGGGTGGTGAAGGTGGGCAGAATCGACGAGGATCCATCCCCGTCCTTGGTACATAACACAGCGTAGAGACGGGCGAAACCACAAAATGTGGTGGACGCTTATTTTCCAGGCCAGAGACGCTTCAGCACGCCCTTGAAGCCCTTGCGGGGAGGGGGCGGGGCCGCCGGATCCAGGCCCACGCTCTCCCCCGCGGCCCAGGCGGCCAGGCCCAGGGCGGTGGCCCAGTGATCGTCGGGCAGACGGCCGGCGCCGGGCACGTCGGCGGGCAGCAGCCGCACCTCCACGGGGCGCTGGAAGACCTCCTCGGCCAACGGCGCGGTGCCCTCGCAGCGCACGCCGCCGCCGGTGAGCACCACGCCCGCGCGCAGCTCGGCGGCCAGGGCGGGCCCCACGGCCTTCTTGACCATGGCCAGCATCTCCTCCAGGCGCGGCTCCAGGATGGTGGCGATGAGCCCCGGCGACTCGGCGGGCTGGGCCTCCTCGAAGAGCACCTCCGGATCCACCTCGTCCGCCAGGCTGCGCAGCACCAGGCCGCGGTCGCGCTTGACGGCTTCCGCCTGGGACGGGGACACGCGCAGGCCGTGGCTCAGGTCGTCGGTCAGGTGGCGGCCTCCCAGGGGCACGCTGCCGAAGCCTGCGATGCGGCCGTGGCGGAAGGCCACCCACTGGGTGACCGCGCCGCCCACGTCCACCAGCAGCACGCCCTGCTCCTTCTCCTCGGGGTCCAGGAGCACGGTGCTGGAGGCCAGCACGTCCACGCACCAGCCCACGGGCTCGCGCTTGATGCGCCCGAACACCTCCTCCACGTTCTGCAGCACCGTGCTGGAGCCCGTGATCAGGTGGGCGTCCACCTCCAGGTGGCTGCCGAGCCGTCCGGTGGGATCCACGATGCCCTCGATGCCGTCCACCGCGAAGCCCACGGGGTTGGCCACCAGGATGGCGTGGTCGAAGGGGATGGAGATGCCGTGGGCGCGGGCCATGACGTCGGCCACGTCGTCCGGGGTGATGGCGCGCCGCTGGCCGCCGAGCTGGAGCTGGCAGCGGGCGGTCATGGGGTGCAGGTGCGAGCCGGAGACGCTGTAGTAGAAGCCGGTGATGTCCACGTCGGCGGCGGCCTCGGCCTGCTCCACGGCCTGCTGCAGGGCGCGGCCGCCGGAGGCCAGGTCCACGAAGTCGCCGTCGCGGAAGCCGGCGGCGTCGGCGCGGCCGGCGCCCAGCACCTTGAGGCCGTCGGGGCCGGCGGCGGTGACGAGCACGCGGAAGGCGGTGGTGCCCAGGTCGCAGGCGACGATCAGATGTCCGTGGTCCATGGCCGCGGTCTCCTTACCGGCGGAGCGGAGGGTCAGGCGTCATCGGGGTCGCGCAGGAAGACCTGGCCGTCGAAGCGCAGGTCCACCAGGGCGCCGGGCGGCGCGTCGGCCGCCACGGCCTCGTAGCGGCGCAGGCGCTCGGCGAAGTCCTCGCGGCCCAGCAGCAGCCGGGTGCGCGATCCGGTCAGCAGCAGCACGAAGCCGCGGGGCTCGTGCAGCACGTAATCCACGCCCAGGCGCCGGTCCAGGTCCCGGGCGTCCACGGCGTCCAGCAGGGCGCCCAGGGCCTCGCGCACCGCGGGCGTGTCGGCGGCGCCGCCGCCGTCGTCCACGAAGTGCGGCAGGTCCGGCACCGGGGCCGCGGGCGGCATGGCCAGCACCGAGCCGTCGTCCACCAGGGCGCTCAGGGCGGCGCCCCGCGGCGACGGGAGCAGCAGCCGCGGCCGGTGCTCGTCCACCGCCACGGTCAGCGTGGCGGGCAGGCGACGCCCCACGCGGGCCCGGGCCACCCAGGGCAGGGCCTCCACGTCGGCGCGCAGGGCGCGGGTGTCGCAGCGCCAGATGTTGCGGCCCAGCTCCGGGGCGAGGCGCGCCTCCAGCGAGTCGCGGACGGTGAAACGGTAGCGGCTGGTCTCGATCCGCGCCACGCGGAACATGGCGGCCGTGCCCAGCCAGCGCACGCCCAGGGCCAGAGCGGCCAGCAGGAGCACCGCGCCCGCCCACGCCGCCGCACGGCGCCAACGGTCGCCGCGGCGCGCGCGCGGGCGCGCCATGCCCCCGCGGGCGGGGCGGCGGCGGCCCGGGATCAGGCCTTGGCGGGCCATGCGTCCGGCTCCCCGTCCAGCAGGCGCGCCAGGCGGGGGGCGAGGCGGCCCACGTCGCCGGCGCCCAGGGTCAGCAGCAGGTCGCCGGACGAGACCGCGGCCTCGATCCAGCCCGGCACGTCGTGGGGCCCGTCCAGCAGGGTCACGAGCTCGGCGCCGCGGCGGGCCAGGCCGTCGGCGATGAGGCCGCTGCCCACGCCCGCGGGCGCGGTCTCCCCCGCGGCGTACACGGGCAGCAGGGCCACGGCGTCGGCGCCGGTCAGGACGTCGGCGAACTCCTCCGCGAAGCGCTGCGTGCGCGAGTAGCGGTGGGGCTGGAAGAGCACGCGCACGTTCCCGTCGCCGGCCTCGGCACGGGCCAGGGCCAGCACCGCGGCCACCTCGGTGGGATGATGGCCGTAGTCGTCCACCACGCGCACGCCGCCGTGCACGCCGTGATCCTCGTAGCGGCGTCCCACGCCGGAGAAGGCGGCCAGGGCGTCGGCGGCCGGGCCGAAGGGCACGCCCAGCTCCATGCCCACGGCCACGGCGCCCAGGGCGTTGGTCAGGTTGTGCAGGCCGGCGATGCCCAGCGACAGCTCCCCCACCTCGCGGTCGTGCATGAAGACGCGGGCGCGGCGGCCCACGGCATCCAGGGGTTCGCCGCGTACGTCGGCGTCGGCGCTCAGGCCGTAGGTGATCACCTTCCGGTCCAGGGACGAGGCCAGGGCCCGCACCTCGGGATCGTCGGCGCAGAGCACGCAGGCGCCGTAGAAGGGCACGCGCGCCAGGAAGCGGCGGAAGGCGTCGCGCAGGGCCGGCAGGTCCGGGTAGAAGTCCACGTGCTCCAGATCCAGGTTGGTCACCACCGCCACGGTGGGGACCAGCGAGGTGAAGGTGCCGTCGCTCTCGTCGGCCTCCGCCACCATGTACTCGCCGCGGCCCAGGATGGCGTTGGCGCCGGTGGCCAGGGCGCGGCCGCCCACCACCACGGTGGGATCCAGCCCGCCGGCCGCCAGCACCGCCGCGCAGAGCGAGGTGGTGGTGGTCTTGCCGTGGGACCCGGCCACGGCGATGCCGTACTTCAGGCGCATGAGCTCCGCCAGCATCTCCGCGCGGCGGATCACGGGGATGCCCTGGCGGCGGGCCGCCTGCACCTCCGGATTGGCGGGCGTCACGGCGGAGGAGCGCACCACCACGTCGGCGCCCTGGATCTGCTCGGGGGCGTGGCCGATGTGGATGCGCGCGCCCAGACGCTCCAGGCGCTCGGTGGCCTCGCCGGCGTGCAGGTCGCTGCCGCTGACCTGGAAGCCCAGGTTCAGCAGGATCTCGGCGATGCCGCTCATGCCGATGCCGCCGATGGCGACCAGGTGCACGTGCCTCGTGTTGCGGAACATGCTCAGCTCCGTGGGTTGGCGTCCAGGGCGCCCGTGCGCCGCAGCAGGTCCACGGCGATCTCCATGGCGGCGTCCGGGCGCGCATGGGCCGCGCTGCGTCGGGCCATGTCCGCCAGCACCTCCGGGTCCGCGCGCAGGTGGTCCACCATGGCGCGCAGGGAATCCCCGGTGCAGAGATCGTCGGGCAGCAGCTCCGCCGCCCCGGCGCGCGACAGCCCCGCGGCGTTGCGGGTCTGGTGGTCGTCGGTGGCGTGCGGGAACGGCACCAGGATGGCGGGCAGGCCCGCCGCCGTCAACTCCGAGAGGGTCATGGCCCCGGCGCGGCAGACCACCAGGTCGGCCCAGGCGAGCGAGGCGGCCATGTCCTCGATGAACGGCGTGACCCGCAGTTCCCGGCCGTCCTGCCGCCAGGCCGTGCGCGTGGCGGCCAGGGCGCGGTCCACCTCCGCGTGATCGTCGGGGCCGGTCTGGATGCGCGCCTCGAGCCGCGTCTCGCCGGTCCAGGCGGCGGCCGCCTCCATCACCGCGCGGTTGAGCGTACGCGCGCCGCGGCTGCCGCCGAAGATCAGCAGATGCAGCGGCCGTCGGCCGTTCCAGGGTTCCCGCCGCGATGCGGTCAACGACTCCACGACCGCGCGCCGCACCGGATTGCCGGTCCAGCGGCTCATGGTGCCGGGGAACGCCTCCGCCCCCTCCGCGAACCCCAGGTAGACCATCTCCGCCCAGCGCGCCGCCAGCCGGTTGGCGCTGCCGGGCACCGAGTTCTGCTCCTGCAGGACGATGCGCCGGCCCAGCAGCCGCGCCGCCGCCACCACGGGCACCGACACGTAGCCGCCGGTGGCCAGCACCATGTCCGGCTTGAAGCGCCACAGCAGCCACCATGCGCGTACCAGGCCCACCGCCAGATTCGCCGCGAAGCGCAGGCGCGCGCCCCAGCCCAGCCCGCGCACGCCCGAGGCGGGCACGGTGGTGAACGGGTAGCCGGCCTCGGGCACCAGCCGCGCCTCCATGCCGCCGCGGGTGCCCACGAAGAGCACCTCGCCCTCCGGGTCCACGCCGCGCAGGGCCTCGGCCACGGCCAGGCCGGGGTACACGTGCCCTCCCGTGCCGCCGCCGGTGATCACGATCCTCATGACCGCCTCAACCTCCGCAGCCGGTCGTTCATGTCGCGCTTCTGCCCGTCGATGTTGATCAGCACGCCCACCGCCGCCAGGTTGGTCACCAGCGCCGAGCCGCCGTAGCTGATGAACGGCAGCGGCAGGCCCATGACCGGCAGCAGACCGGTGACCATGCCCAGGTTGATCATGGCGTAGATGAGCAGCATGGTGGTCACGCCCCCGGCCAGCAGCCGGCCGAACCCGTCGCCCGCGCCGCGGGCGATGGCGTAGCCGCGGTGCGCCAGCAGGCCGAAGAGCGCCAGCACCACCGCGGCGCCGATCAGCCCCGTCTCCTCGCCGATCACCGCGAAGATGAAGTCCGTGTGCGCGTCGGGCAGGAAGGCCAGGCGCTGATGGCTGCCGCCCACGCCCTGCCCCGTCACGCCGCCCGAGCCCATGGCGATCAGCCCCTGCCGCACCTGGTAGGGCACGTCGCCGTGGAGCAGGCTGTCCAGCCAGATGTGCACGCGGTAGGAGATGCGGTGCACGAAAGCCACGCCCAGCAGCGCCAGCCCCGCGGCGCCGCCCAGGCTCACCGCCAGCCAGCGCTTGGGCAGGCCCGCCACCACCAGGGCGTACACCGTGAGCAGCGTGAGCACCACCGCGTTGCCGTAGTTGGGCTGCAGGGCCAGGGCCGCCACCGTGACGCCCGGCAGGGCCAGGGCCTCGATCACGCGCCGCGGCGTGCGCGCCACGCGGTCCCAGCCGGGCCCCAGGGCGTGGGCCAGGTGCAGCACCACCGCCAGCTTGGCGATCTCCACCGGCTGCACCAGCAGGATCCAGCGGCCGGCGCCGGAGCGCTCCCCCACCAGCCCGGTGAAGCGCAGCCCCACCGTGGCCACCACCAGGCCCGTGCCCAGCAGGATCAGGCCCCAGCGCACGGGCGCCTCGCGCAGGCGTCGATACGGAAAGCGCGCCGCCACCACCAGCGCGCCCCAGCCGATGGCCATGCGCACGGCGAAGCGGAACAGATAGTCCGTGGAGCTGCGGGCCTCGGCGCGGAAGGAGCCGGCGTCGTACACGGCCACCAGGCCGATGAGGCAGAGCACGCCCACGATGGTCAGCAGCATGCGGTCGCCCGCCAGCACGGGATGCACCAGGTCGCGCAGCAGACGGGTCATGCGTCCCCCTCGGCCACGGCGCCGGGCAGGGCGCGGGCGGCGTCGCGGAACACCTGGCCGCGGTGGTGGTAGTCGCGGAACATGTCGAAGCTGGCGCAGGCGGGGCTCAGCAGCACGGTGCCGCCCGGGGCGGCCAGCTCCGCGCCCAGGGCCACCGCGCCCTCCAGATCGTCGGCCCGATGCAGGGGCCGCGCGCCGTCCAGGGCCGCGCCCAGGGCCGGTCCCTCCGCACCGATGAGGATCACGTGCGCCACCGGGTCCAGAGCCGCGCGCAGGGGCGCGTAGTCCTCCCCCTTGCCGCTGCCGCCCACGATCAGCACCACGCCGTCGCGGTACCCGGCCAGGCCGGCGCACACGGCGTGCACGTTGGTGGCCTTGGAGTCGTCCACGAAGACCACGCCGCCGCGCCGCGCCACCGTCTGCTGCCGATGCTCCAGGCCGCGGAAGGTGCGCAGCCCCGCGGCCAGGACGTCGGCGGGCAGATCGAAGGGCTCCGTCAGCGCCACCGCCGCCAGCACGTTGAGCAGGTTGGGGGCGCCGGTCAGGGGCACGTCGTCCCAGGGCAGCAGCGCCTGCGGGCCGTCGGCGCGCAGGCGGGCGATCATGCCGTGATGCAGGAGGACCGAGGCGCCGTCCGGCCCGTCACCGAAAAGGGTGCGCCGGGGTGCGGGCCAGGACAGCGCCTCGTCGCAACCGGTCCAGGTCACGAAGAGTCCTCCATCGCCGAGGGCGTCGAGCAGGCGGCGCTTGGCCGCGTAGTACGACGCCAGGTCCGGGTAGCGGTCCAGATGGTCCGGCGCCAGGTTCAGCACGGCGCCGGCCACGGGCCGGAAGGTGTCGATGGTCTCCAGCTGGAAGCTGCTGCACTCCAGCACCGCCACGGCCTCGGGGGCCAGCGCGTCGGCCACGTCGCAGAACGGTCGGCCTACGTTGCCCAGGGCGCGCGCATCCCGTCCGGCCGTGCGCAGCAGATGGGCCGTGAGCTCCGTGGTGGTGGTCTTGCCGTTGGTGCCGGTCACGGCCACGGCGCGGGCCGCGCAGCAGCGCCACCCCAGCTCCAGCTCGCCGATCACCGGCACGCGTCCGCGCAGGCCGTCCAGGCCGGGATGCTCGCCGGGCACGCCGGGGCTCAGCACCACGCCGGCCAGGGGCGGCAGCCCTGCGTCCCAGCCGGGCCCGCAGCGCAGGTCGTCGAAGGCGACGCGCGCCTGCTCCGTCAGGCCGCGCTGCTCCCAGCGCGCGCGCACGTCGTCCAGGGACGCGTCGTCCACGCCAAGCACGCGGGCGCCGCGGCGGCGCAGCAGCGCGCCGGCCGCGCAGCCGCTGCGCGCCAGTCCCACCACGAGCCAGAGTCCCTGGAAGTCCACGCCCGCTCCCCTACTGCAGCTTGATGGTGCTCATGCTCAGCAGCAGGAGCAGGATGCCCACGATCCAGAACCGCACCACCACCTGGGTCTCGGACCAGCCCAGCAGCTCGAAGTGGTGGTGCAGCGGCGCCATGCGGAAGATGCGCTTGCCGCCGCGCCAGCGGAACGACGCCACCTGCAGCATCACGCTCAGCGCCTCCAGCACGAACATGCCGCCGATGACCACCAGCAGCAGCTCGCGCTTGGTCAGGATGGCCACGGTGCCCAGGGCCCCGCCCAGGGCCAGGCTGCCCGTGTCGCCCATGAAGACGCGGGCCGGGTGCGCGTTGAACCAGAGGAAGCCCAGGGCCGCGCCCACCACCGCCGCGCAGTACACGGTCAGCTCGCCGGCGCCGGGCAGGTAGAGGATGTTGAGGTAGTCGGCGAAGATCACGTTGCCCGCCAGGTACGCCAGCGCCGCGAAGCCCAGGAAAGAGAAGGCGCTCAGCCCGATGGCCAGGCCGTCCAGCCCGTCGGTCAGGTTCACCGCGTTGCTGGTGCCCGTCACCACGCACACCACCAGCGGCAGGTAGAGCCAGCCCACGTCCAGGAAGGTGTCCTTGAGGAACGGCACCACCAGGCGCGTCTGCGGGAAGTCCTCGGCCCAGAAGAAGTGGATCACGGCGTAGAGGATGAGGCTGAAGCCCACCTGCCCCACCAGCTTCACGCGCCCGATCATGCCCTTGGGACGCTTCTTGACCACCTTGAGCCAGTCGTCCACGAAGCCGATGGCGCCCATCCACACCGTGCCCAGCAGGGCGAGCTGCACGGCGCGGTTGCTCAGGTCGCCCCACAGCAGCGTGGGGATGACGATGGCGGTGAGGATCAGCACGCCGCCCATGGTGGGCGTGCCCGCCTTCTTGGCGTGGTGCTGGGGGCCCTCCTCGCGGATGGTCTCGCCCCACTGCAGCGACCCCAGCTTGCGGATCACCCAGTCGCCGAACACGAAGCTGATGAGCAGGGCCGTGACCGCCGCGTAGGCCGAGCGGAACGTGATGTACTGGAACACGTTCAGGGCCGACCAGTGGGTGTGCAGCGGATAGAGCAGGTGGTAGAACATCAGCGCGACTCCAGGTTCGAGAGGTCGGGGTTCCGGCGCGCCAGGAACCGGTCCACGAAGCGTTCCATGCCCGCCGAGCGCGAGCCCTTGACCAGCAGGCGGTCGCCGGGGCGCGCGGCGTCGGCGGCGTCGGCGGCGGCCGCGTCCACGTCGGGCAGCCAGCGGGCGTGCGCGCCGAAGCCCTCGGCCAGCGGGCGCGCGGCCTCGCCCACGACCCAGAGGCCGTCCAGGCCCAGGGCGCGCAGGGCGGCGCCGGTCTCGCGGTGGAGGTCGGCGGCGCGGGGGCCCAGCTCGGCCATGGCGCCCAGGGCGGCCAGACGGCGGCCGTCGCCGGGCAGGTCGGCCAGGCCGCGGGCCGCGGCGAGCACGCTCTCGGGGTTGGCGTTGTAGGTGTCGTCCAGCACCGTCACGCCGGCGGCGTCCAGCACCCGGTTGCGGTGCGGCGAGCCGCGAAACTGCGTCAGGGCGACGGCGATGTCCAGGGCTTCCCCGCTCAGGGCCCGCGCGGCCGTCGCCGCGGCGGCCAGGTTGGCCCCATTGTGGCGGCCGGGCAGGGGCAGGACCCAGGTCTCGCCGTCCAGGGTCACGCGGCCGCCGCGGGCAGCGGGCTCCCAGCTCCAGCGCCGCGGGCCGGCGGACTCGCCCCAGTCCAGCACCGGGCAGGGCGCGCGGTCGCGCCAGGCGGCGTAGGCGTGGTGGTCGCGGTCCAGGACGGCGGCCCCGTCGGCGGGCAGGTGGTCCAGCAGCTCGCCCTTGGTGCGCACCACCCCTTCCAGGCCGCCGAAGCCCTCCAGGTGGGCGCCGGCGGCGTTGGTGATGACGCCCACCCGGGGGCGCGCCAGACGGGCCAGGCGGTCGATGTCGCCCGGGGCGGAGGCCCCGAGCTCCAGCACGGCCCAGCGATGCGATTCACGCAGACCGAGAAGAGTGAGCGGCAAGCCAAGGTCGTTGTTGAAGTTGCCTGCCGTGGCATGCGTGGGTCCCGAGGTCGCCAGGAGGCAGGCCAGCAGGTCCTTGGTGGTGGTCTTGCCGTTGGAGCCGGTCACGGCCACCGCGGGCGTGGCCAGGCGCGTGCGCCAGCGGTCGGCCAGCAGGGTCAGCGCGGCCTGGGGGTCGCGGCTGAGCAGGATCACGGCCTCGCCGCCGGCATCGCCGGAGAGCAGGGGGTCGGGGCCCGGGCCGTCATGAGGCCGGGTCAGGGCGGCGCCGGCGCCGTTGCGCAGGGCGCCGTCCACGTAGTGGCGGCCGTCGGTGCGGTCGCCGGCCAGGCCCACGAAGAGGGCCCCGGCGGGCAGCGCTCGGGAGTCCAGGGCGGCGCCCAGGAAAGCGCCGGCGGGGGCGGGATCGTCGGCGGCGTGGCGGCTCCAGCGGCCGCCGCGGGCGGCGGCGAACCAGCCGTCCAGCAGGCCCGCGGCGCGCAGGTCGGCGGCGGCCTGAGCCAGGGGGTAGCGGCGCTCAGCCACGCTCGGCCTCCTGAGCGGCGATCCAGCCGCGCACGATCTCGCGGTCGTCCAGGTGCAGACGGCGATCGCCCACGATCTGGTAGTCCTCGTGGCCCTTGCCGGCCACCACCACCACGTCGCCCGGCGCGGCGGCCGCCAGGGCGGAGCGGATGGCCTCCGTGCGGTCCGGCAGCAGGCGGCAGCGCGCGGCTGCGCCGCCCGCCTCGCGGTAGCCGTCGGCGATGGCCTCGCAGATGGACACGGGCTCCTCCGAGCGCGGGTTGTCCGAGGTGATCCAGGTCACGTCGGCGTCGCGGGCGGCCACGGCGCCCATCTGGGGACGCTTGCCGCGGTCGCGGTCGCCGCCGCAGCCGAACACCGCGTGGATCGCGCCGTCGCCCAGCTCGCGGCACGACGCCAGCACGGCGGCCAGGGCGTCGGGCGTGTGGGCGTAGTCCACCACGGCCACGGCGCCGTTGGGCAGGCCGAAGCCTTCCATGCGGCCGGGCACCTGGGGCGCGGCGGCGAGGGCCGCGGCCACCGCGGCGGCGTCCTCCCCCAGCGCCACGCCGGCGGCCACGGCGGCGCACAGGTTCTCCACGTTGAAGCGGCCCACCAGGGCGCTTTCCAACGCCACCCGGCGGCCGCGCACGTCCAGCTCCAGGCGGGTGCCGTCGGCGCGCAGATCCGCGGCGGTCACGCGCACGTCCGCCGCGCCGGGAGACGCGCCGCGCCAGCCCGTGGACCAGCGCACCACCTCCACTCCGGCGGGCGCCACGGCGGCGAAGGCGGGATCGTCGGCGTTGAGCGCCAGGGCGCCGACCGGCTTGCGCCGCTCCGGTCCCCGCAGCAGCTCCACGATGCGCAGCTTGGCCTCCAGGTAGGCGTCCATGGTGCCGTGGTAGTCCAGATGGTCGCGGCTGAGGTTGGTCAGCACGCCCACGTCCAGCTCCAGGCCCGCCACGCGCCCCTGGTCCAGGGCGTGAGACGACACCTCCAGCGCCACGGCGCCCAGGCCGGCGTCGCGCATCTCGGCCAGGGCCGCGTAGAGCACCGGACCGTCGGGCGTGGTCAGAGGCGCGGGTTCGGTGCGGCGGCCCGTCTCGTAGCGGATGGTGCCCAGCAGGCCGCAGCCGCCGTGCAGGCCGTCCAGCAGCGAGCGCAGCAGCAGGGCCGTGGTGGTCTTGCCGTTGGTGCCGCTCACGCCGGCGGCGCGCAGCGCCAGGTCCGGCGCTCCGTGCACCTGGCGGGCGGCGCGGGCGGGCGCGACGCGGGTGTCGTCCAGGCGCAGCCAGCCCACGCCGGGGTCGTCGGTCCAATCGGCGGCGGTGATCACGGCGGGGCTGCCCGCGGCCACGGCCTGGGCGATCCAGGCGTGGCCGTCGGCGCGGCTGCCGCGCACGGCGCAGAACAGCACGCCGGGTCCGGCCCGGCGCGAGTCGACCGTCACGGCGGTCAGAGGCGCGGCCGCATCGCGGCGCAGGTCGCCGCCCAGGCTGCGCTGAAGGTCCGTCAGGATGCTCACCAGGTCGCCTCCAACACCACGCGCACGCCGCGCGCGTCCAGGGGATCGCCGGGGGCCGGCGTCTGCTTCACCACGTAGCCCACGCCCTCGCGCTCCCAGGCCACGCCCAGGGTCTCCAGGCGGCGCTGGAGCTGACGCAGCGACAGGCCGCGCAGGTCCGGGCAGGCGCGCGGATCGCCCGCGTCCGCCGCCACGCTCAGCCGCACCGTCTCGCCCTCCGCCAGGGTGGCGCCGGATGCGGGATGCTGCGCCACCACCAGGCCCGAGGCGGCGTCGGCCGCCGCGGTCAGGTCCAGGCGCTCCAGCTCGGCGCGGGCTGCGTCCAGGTCCAGGCCGCGCAGGTCGGGCACGGCGCAGAGCACGCGCGCCGTCGCCGGGGCCGTCGCGGCCGGATCCAGCCCCGACAGCCAGGCGGTGGTGCGGCCGATCTCCTCCACCACGTCGTGGAACAGGGGCGCCGCGCTCTCCGACGCGTAGTGGTACCGGTAGGCCGGCTGGTCCAGCATGGTCAGGATCACCAGCCGCGGCGACTCCGCCGGCACGAAGCCCAGGAAGCTGGCCATGTAGGCGCCCGGCGTGTAGCCCCGGTCGCCCTCCACCACCTTCTCCGCCGTGCCGGTCTTGCCGCTCACGGCGATCCAGTCCACCGCCGCCTTGCGGCCGGTCCCCTGGGTCACCACGCGGGCCATGGCCTCGCGCAGCAGAGCCGCCAGCCCCTGGTCCAGCACGCGGTGCCGCACCACGGGCTGGAGATCCTCCACCGTGCGCCCGTGCTTGTCCAGCACGCGGCGCACCAGGCGCGGCGCCAGCAGCTCGCCCCCGTTGGCCACCGCCGCGGCCGCCATGGCCAGGTGCAGGGGCGTGGTGGCGATGGCCTGGCCGTAGGCCAGGGTGGAGAGCTTGCGCCGCTCCCAGTTCTTGCGGTCGTCCAGGATGCCCTTGGTGGCGCCGGGATAGGGCACGCCCAGGGCGCGGTCGAAGCCGAAGAGGTGCAGGTCGTCCTCGAACTCGCGTTCGCTGAGGTTCAGGACCGCCCGTGCGAAGTACACGTTGCTGGAGTGGGCGAAGGCGTCCATGAAGGCCAGCTGGCCGTACTCGTGGTTCATGTCGTTGTGGACCTGGTAGCCGCCGAAATCCGTGTCGTCGCAGTCGATCACCATGCTCGTGTCGATGGCGCCGCGCGCCAGCAGCGACGCGCCCGAGAAGAGCTTGAACACCGAGCCGGGCTCGTACGCGCCGGTGAAGCAGGCGTTGTCCCAGCCGCGCACGGGATCCACCTCGGAACGCTCGCGGTGGACGGGCGTGTCGGCGGCGGCCAGCACGTCGCCCGTGAGGGGGTCCACGACCAGCACCACCCCGCCGCGCGACGCGGTGCGCTCCACCGCCGCGGCCAGGCAGGTCTCCGCGATGGACTGCAGGTCGGCGTCCAGGGTGAGCTCCAGATCCAGTCCGTCCACCGGCGGCACGATCTCCTCGCAGGAGTCGCCGGGGCCGCCGCTGGGCGTGCGGCTCCAGAGCCCCACGCCGGGGGTGCCGCGCAGCCAGTGATCGCAGCCCAGCTCCAGGCCGGTCATGAGATCGCGGCCGTCCTCGCCGAAGCGGTAGATCCCCAGCAGCGACGCGGCGGCGCCGCCCAGCGGGTACACGCGGTCGCGCCGCGGGTCCAGGGAGTGGCCCTCGGTCTTGCGGATGGCCTCCAGCGTGTCGCGGTGCAGCACGGCGCCGCGCTTGAGATAGAAGAACGTGTCGCCCTTGCGGGCCAGGGTGCGGCGGGTCTCGGCGGGATCCAGGTCCAGCAGCCGCGAGAGGCGGTCCGCGGCGGCCAGCAGCTCCTCGCGGGGACGGCCGCGGAACTGGGACGGCACCAGGCCCACGTCCCAGCTCGTGATGGACAGCGCCAGGGAGCGGCCGTGGCGGTCCAGCAGGTCGCCTCGCTCCGCGGGCAGCGGGCCGCGGTCCTGCCACAGGTCCAGCCCGCGCTCGAGGAAGCGGTCGTGCTGCACCACCTGCAGGCAGATCATGCGTCCGAAGAGCAGCAGGAAGAAGGCCAGGACGATCCCCTCGACCACACGGGAGCGGGTCGTGCGGACCGCCTCGCTCAACGGGCGCCCCGCGGCTCGGCGGCCTGGGCCTCGGTGCCGCCGCCCAGGCCGGAGAGCCAGCCGGGCCAGCGCCCGCCGCGGGCGGCGCCGGCGTCGGGACCGAGCACCACCAGGCGCGGAGGATCGCCGCGGCGCACCAGCCCGAGCTCGGACTCGGCGCGGGCCACCACGTCCTCGCGGCGCGTGGCGCGGTTCCACTCCAGCTCCAGGGTGCCGATGCGGGCCTGGTAGTAGGCGCGGTCGGCCTCCAGCTCCGCCAGGCGGCAGCTGTCGCCCACGATGCCGTTGGACACGGTCACCTGCCCCGTGAACGCGAGCATGACCAGCACCACCAGCGCGAGCCCGATCACGCGGCCGCGGCTGATCAGCCGGCGCGACCGCGCCATGGAGGTGCGGCGCGACGTGGCGCCGTAGCCTCCGAAGGCGGCGGCGCGGACGATGTTGACGTTCCAGCTCGGCGTCATGGCAACCTCTCGGCGACGCGCAGCTTGGCGCTGCGGGCGCGGGGATTCTCGCGGACCTCGTGGGCGTCGGCCGTCAGGGGCCGACGGGTGATCAGACGCACGCGCGCGCGGTGGCCGCAGGTGCAGACCGGCGTGCGTGGCGGGCAGAGGCAGTCGGCGGCCTCGTGCGCCAGCGCGCGCTTGACCAGCCGGTCCTCCAAAGAGTGGTAGCTGATGACGGCCAGGCGGCCGCCGGGAGCCAGCCGCGTCACGGCGGCGGCCAGGGCATCCTCCAGGGCGCCCAGCTCGTCGTTCACGGCGATGCGCAGGGCCTGGAACACGCGGCTCAGGGTGGCGGCGCGGTGCGGGCCGCGGCCCACGGCCATCTCCACCACCTCGCGCAGGCGCGACGTGGTGTCCACCGGTTCCTCCTCGCGCGCGCGCACCAGGGCGCCGGCGATGCGGCGCGAGCCGCGCTCCTCCCCCAGCCGGAAGATCACGTCCGCCAGGGCGTCGGCGTCCAGGCGGGCCACCAGGGCCGCGGCGGGTTCGCCGCGGGTCTGATCGAAGCGCAGATCCAGGGGACCGTCGGCGCGGTAGCTGAAGCCCTTGTCCGCGGCGTCGAGCTGCAGGGAGCTCACGCCCAGGTCCAGCAGCACGCCGTCGCAGGCGTCCCAGCCCGCGGCGTCCAGGGCGTCGTCCAGGTCGCGGAAGGAGCGGTGCTGGATGCGGAAGCGCGGCTCGGCGGCGGCCAGCTCGCGGCCGGCGGCCAGGGCGTCGGCGTCCAGGTCCAGGCCCAGCACCTCGCAGCCGCGGTCCAGCAGCGCGCGCGTGTGCCCCCCGAACCCGAAGGTGCCGTCCACCACGCGGCGGCCGGCGCCGGGGGCCAGGGAGTCGACCGCGACGTCCAGCAAGACCGGGACGTGCGGCCGCCCGTTCACGGCCGGCGGACGCGCCGGGGCGTCGGGACGGAGGTTTCGGGAGCGGAGGCGGCGGCGTCGCCCAGGGTCAGCAGGGTGCGCAGGTAGGGGCTCCAGCCGCCCAGGTAGAGGGCGTGGCCGTAGGACTTGAGCTCCTCGTTCCAGCGGCGCAGGTCCGCGGCCACGCGGTAGTCCACGTGGCGCAGCCGCTGCCCGTCCAGCACGATGCGCCGGCCGCGCTGCACCAGGTGCGGCGCGATGCGGCGCCGCAATCCCTGCAGGCGCTCGCGGTCCAGGGTCCCGAGAAGAGCCACCCGCAGGACGCTGCCGCGCTCCTGGATCTCGAACGTGCTGCCGCCCTCGAGGAGCGTGAGGCGTGGCGTCCGGCGGGTCGACTCTCTCGGCATGTGGGGGCTCCGTCCCTCGCAGGGCCCGCCCTCCGTGGCGGACCGGGTTCCATCCCCGATGCAGGGTCCCGTTCCTTCGGGACCCGATGCGCTACACGAAGAATTCGTTCAGGAACGTGGGATCCACCTCCGGCAGCTCCTCCTGGGCCGCCTCGAAGCGCTCCGGATCCCAGAGCTCCATGTTCTGGCCCATGCCCACCACCGTGACGCGGCGCTCGATGCCGGCCCGCTTCAGCAGGGCCAGGGGCACGCTGACGCGGCCCTGGCTGTCCGGCACGAGCTTGAAGCTCTGGGCGCTGAGCTTGCGCACGTTCGCCTGCCACTGGGGTTCCGGCGAGCGGCTCTTCATGCGGCGGAAGGTCTCGTCCCACTCATCCTGGGGGAAGACGGCCAGGTTGCCGACGGTCCCGGGGCTGACCACGTAGGTCTCGTCCTCGGCGGTCCCGCCCCCCGCCCGGAAGCGGAAGGGCAGATTGAAGCGCCCCTTGCCGTCCACCTTGCGCTCGTAGGCGCCGTGGAAGCAGTACTGGGTGCGGACGCTTGCAGGGTCGCTGGACATGGATGCGTGCCTCGAGAGTGTGAAAGCCCAGATTCACCAATCTTCACCATTTTCCGCCACTGGGCACCTCGGGACAGTAATCCTTCTCCCTTTTGCCTGTCAACCATCAAGAATCATCTATTTTTTGGCACATGAATATACCGGCCGCCCTGCGGTCGTTCATGAGAGGGGAAGAAAGGGGAATGCGCGGGATCAGGCGCCGTGGAGGTCGGCGACGCAGGGCGCGAGGAGCGCGGCCCAGCCCAGGCCGCTGGCGCGGCGGAACCGCAGGAGCATGACGGCGCTGCCGGCGGCGTAAGCCGCGCTGGAGGCCCAGGCTGCGCCCACGGCGCCGTGGGCGGGGATCCAGGCCACGCCGGCGGCCACGTTGACCAGCACGGTGATCAGGCTGGCCTGGGTGTTCCAGACGGCGCGGCCGCGCCCGATGAAGTCGCCCGCCAGCACCGCGCCGGGGGCGAAGGCCACGATGCCGGGAAGGAGGGCGCGCAGGGCGGCGGCGGAGGCGTCGTACTCGCCGGCGAAGAGGCGGTGCAGGAGCCAGGGCCCCGCCCAGGCCAGGACCAGCGCGGCGGCCGCGGTGACCGCCAGGCCCAGCCGCACCGCCCGCGCCGTGAGCCGGTCTCCCCCATCGCCTCCGGACGTGGCGATCAGCACGGGCTGCAGGGCGCCGGGCAGCATCCAGAGCACCTCCCCCGCCAGCACCGCCACGGAGTAGACGCCCACCACGGCGGGACCATGCCAGGCGGCCACCAGGGCCAGATCCAGGCGCAGATGCAGCAGGGACGCCAGGGACGAGAGCTGGCCCAGCCATCCCTCGCGAGCCAGGGTGCGCGCCGCCGGTCGGTCCACGGCCGCGTCCGCGGCAGGCGCCGCCCGCCCCAACGCCCGCAGCGCCAGGACTGCCGCCACGGCCTGGGCGCCGGCCCAGACGGCCAGGGCCCGCGGCAGGTCCAGCCGTCCCAGGGCCGCCAGCAGCGCCGCCAGACCCAGGTGCAGCACGGCCCGCAGCAGGTTGATGCGCGGGCCCGTGGGCACGCGGCCCAGGGCGGTGAGATCCTGGACCACCACGTCGAAGAGCAGCAGGGCCGCGGCTCCGATGAGCGCGGCCGCGGGCGCCCAGGCGTCGGTCCAGCCGGCCGTGGCGCGCAGGACGTCGGCCAGTCCCAGGGACCAGGCCACGGCCGTGACGGCGGCCAGGGCAGGCGCCACGGCGAGGATCCAGCGGAGCTGGGAGGAGAGCAGCGCCCGGGCCAGGGCGGGGGCGCGCTTCAGGCGCGGCACGGCCGCCAGGCCCACGCCGCCGTTGGCCACGGCCGCCCCCACCAGGGCCAGCAGCAGGGTGAGGGCGTAGCGGCCCTGTCCGGCCGGGCCCAGCTCCCGGGCCACCAGCCAGCCCACCGCGGCGTTGGCCAGGGCCTGGAGGAGTCGCGCGGCCAGGACCGCGCCGCCGGTGCGCAGCAGCATCAGCCGCGGCCTCGACGGCGCAGGGAGCCCGCGGCGCGCAGCAGGCGCGCGGCCGGCGCCGCCCGCTCCCAGCGGCCGCGCACCAGGACGTCGGCGCCGAGCAGGCGCTTGAAGTTCTGCACGCCGTCCTGGCCGCCGTGGCCGCCCAGGTCCAGGCGGGCGGCGCCGCGGCGGCAGGCCTCCTGCAGATCCGTCCACACGAGCACCGTGGCCGGGAAGAGATCGTTGCGCTCGGGGACGGTGGCGCCGAGCCAGGCGGTGACCTGATCGGCGTCGCGCAGGCAGAAGTGGCCGCCCAGGAGCTCGTCCGCGTGGTGGGCGGTGATCAGGAAGGCCTTGCCGCCGGCTTGGCGCAGGAGGTCGCGGCAGAAGTCTTCCGGCACCGCGGGCACGCCCCACCCCGCGCAGGCGCGGCGGTAGACGGCGTGGAAGGCGGACAGGTGGCCGTCGTCCTCGCGCACCTCGGCGCGCACGCCGGCCTTGAAGGCGCGGTTGCGCTCGTTGCGCCGGTTCTTCTTCAGGACGTGCATCTCCACGTGGTCCAGGCCCCCGGCCAGGGGCAGCACGGCGGCGGGGTCGTCCTGGCGGCGGAACCCGCGGGCGGCCAGCGGTCGGGCCAGGGCCGCGTCCCACGCGGGCGGCAGATGCAGCGTGAGGCCCAGGCAACGGCTGTCGGCGGTCAGGTCCGCGCAGCCTGCGACCAGGGCGTCGAGGGCGGCCTCGCGGCGCGCCGGGGTGAGGTCCGCGGCCAGCAGCGGCGCCGACGGCAGGCCGGCGTAATGGCCCTGCCAGCGGTGCAGCGGTCCGCGCCGTGTGCGCGCCAGGGCCAAGCCGGCCACGGGCCGACCGTCGGCATGGATCAGCAGCCAGCCGCCTTCGGCGCCGGGAATGCGGTCCGCCACGGCCGCGGCCCAGGCCTCCTCGTGGAAGAAGGAGACCGACGCGGCGGCGCGCAGCAGCTCCTGCCACGCCGCGGGCGGGCGCGGCCCCACGGCCAGCTCCGTGCGCAGGTCCGCCGCCACGATCACCTCACCACCGCCAGGGGCCGCACCACCACCTGGCCTCCCAGCTCCAGGCGCACCAGGTAGGTGCCGGAGGCGGCCTGACCGTTCAGGAGGTTGGCGCCGCGCCAGAACACCTCGTCGGTGCCCACGTTGGCGTCGCGGTAGACCAGCTGGCCCTCGGCGTTGTACACGCGCACGCTGGCGCCGCCGCGCACGCCCAGGGTCTCGGTGACCACCTGCGCGTCGAAGCCGCCGGCGCGCACGCCCTCGGTGTGCACGCCGGGACGGTACGGGTTGGGATAGAGGTACACGGAGTCCAGCGGTCCCTGGTCCAGGCCGCTGCCCGAACCCACGTCCACCACCACGGCGCCGTTGTCGCCGCCGGCCAGGATGCGGCGGCCGTCGGCCGCGGCGTCGAGCTCGCGGATGACGCCCTCGGGCACGCCGGCGATGACGCTGGCGGAGAAGAAGCCGTCCAGGGCGTAGGCGGCGTAGGCGCCGGCGCTGGTGTAGCCGTCGATGATCACCTGGTCCGCGCGCTCGCGGACCCGGTTGAGGCCGGCGTCATGGCTGACCCACACGTCGCCGTTGCGGTCCTGCACCACGTCGGTCAGGGCGCCGCGCAGCAGGCCCGGGATGCTGGCGTCCACCATCTCGCGGTAGTCGGACAGGGAGGTCAGCGTGAGCTGGCCGGGGCCGAAGGAGGCCACCGATGCGTGCACCAGGCCGCTGCTGCCCGCGGCCCAGAAGGTGCCCGCGGCGGTGGGGTCCAGGCCCTTGCAGCTGCGGAAGTCGAAGCTGCCGCCCTCGGTGTCCAGCACGGTGACCGGGCCGCCGTACCAGTCGTCGGAGGCGTCGCTCCAGGTGAGCGCGGCGTCGGGGCCGTTGAGGCCGTTGACGTCCCAGATCACCAGGCCGCCGTCGTCCGAGGTGAAGGCGATGCGGTCGCGGCGCAGCACGGCGGCGTCGCGGAAGTAGAGGCCGCCCAGGCCGCTGGCGTCGGTGGGCAGGACCAGCCAGCTCGCGGGATCGCGCCAGGCGTCGGGATCGATCAGCACGTCCACGCCGAAGCGGTCGCTGAGGCAGAGCACCGGGCCGTCGGGATGGACCACCACGCGGATGATGCGGCTGTTGCTCAGGGCCGAATTCTCCGTGGTGATCTGCTCCACGCCGGGGCCCGCGGGGTCGAAGCGCAGCAGGCCGCCGCCCTGGAACTGGGTGATCCAGAGGGTGCCGTCCGGAGCGGAGTCCATGGAGAGCAGGCCGCTGTCGTGGTTGATGAGGCCCACGGAATCGTTGGCGGCGGACGCGAGCTCCAGGTACTGGGTCCAGGCGTCGCCGTCCCAGCCGGCCCAGCCGGCGCCGTTGCGCGCGCCCAGCCACAGCGTGCCGTCGGCGCCGAACTCCACGCCGTCGAAGGTGGAGAAGGCCGGCGCGTCCGGCGTGCTCAACGTCCAGGCGTTGCCGCCGGTGCGGCGGCCCAGGGTCACGCGCGAGGTCTTGGCGCTGCCGTCGGGACCCGGGCGGCTGCCGCCGGCCCACAGCGATCCGAAGGCGCCGTGGATCACGTCGGTGGCGGCCAGGGGCGTGTCCTCCTGCACCCAGTCGTCGCCGATCCAGCGGTGCAGGTTCTCGGCGGTGGCGCCCGGGTCGCCCAGGGCCCAGAGCTCGCCGTCCAGCACCGCCAGGTCCGCCACCGGGCCCAGGGCCGGTCCCAGGGTGGTCCACTCGCCCGCTCCGGAGTTCCACACCTGCACGCCGTCGCCCGTGGCGGCCGTCACGCCCAGGGCGGGATGCACGGCCAGCGCGCGCACCTCGCGGTTCCCCAGGCCGGCGCTGCGGTCCTCCAACAGGCCCTGGCGCAGGATGGAGATGCCGTCGGCGGTGCCGATCCAGAGGTCGTCGCCGTCCAGGGCCAGGGCGCGGATGCGGTCGTCCACCAGGCCGGGGAAGCCGTTGGACGTGTAGATGTCGCCGGCGAAGCCGTTGTTGATCAGGCCCAGGCCGCCGTCGGTCAGACCGTAGTAGACGCGCTCGGTGGCGCCGTTGACGGAGCCGGCCACGGCGGTCACGGAGAGGGCCTCGGCGCGGGCGAACTGGCGGCACACGGGGCCGGCGTCGGTCAGCTCGATGCGCGTGAGGCCGCCGCCGTCGCTGGCGGCCCAGAGGTAGGCGCCGGTCCAGGCCAGGTCCGTGAGCAGGTTGGAGGTCAGGCCGTCCGCGGTGGTCCAGCGCACGGGGTCCGCCGGATCCGTCGGGTCGTAGACCAGCAGGCCGCCCGCGGCGGTGGCGCCGTAGAGCACGCCGCCCACGTCCTGCAGGTCGCGCAGGTCGCCGCCGCCCAGCAGGGGGGTGAACGTGGCCGTCTGGGCCGCGGCGCCGCCGGCCAGCAGCAGCGCGAGGAGCAGGGGGATGGTCCGCTTGAGGATCGGGGTCGTCATGGCGTCGCCTCCTCCGCGTCGGCGAGGGCCAGGGCGGCCGCCACGCCGGCGGGGTCGTGATAGAAGTTCGCCGTGCGGCCGGAAGCGCCGCGTCGGGTCGGGATCAGGCCCGGACGATGGGACCCGAGGTCCCAGGCCGCGGCCGCGCCGCCGCCCGCATCGCCCGTCTCCCGCAACGGCGGGCCGGTCAGGGCCAGCCGGCCGCGCAGCAGGGCCCACGCGAGGCCCGTCTGCCACGGGAGCGGACGGGGTTGCCCCCGTCCGTCGCACACGACCGTCAGGGGGCGGCCGCCGTCGGGCTCTCCCGGCGCGGACAGGGGAACCTGCCGGCGGGAGCCCGGAATCAACAGGGCCGCCAGCCCCAGGGGGGCGGTGACCACCAGGAGGAGCAGGCCGGCGATCAGGGCCGCCAGCCGCTTGGCCGCCGCGCTGCCGGGGCGCGCGGGACCGGGATCCAACACCACCGCGGCCTCCCCCGCCTCCATGTCGGGGTAGGCGCCGGCGGCCAGCAGGCGCGCCTGGGGCACCACCCAGCGCAGACGGATGCGGCGGCGGCGCAGGCGCGCCAGCAGGTTCAGCTCGCGCAGGTCGCCGCGGGGCCAGGCCCACCACAGCACCTGGGCGATGCGGTAGCGCTCCACCGTGGGAGCCAGCGCGGCCGCCGCGCCGAGGCAGGGCACCGCGGCGCGCAGGGACTCGGCGGGCGCGGTCTCATCGTCGGCGTGGAGCCAGCCCACCACGTCCAGGCCGCGGCCGCGGGGATCGCCCACGCGCTCCAGCCAGGCCGCCACGTCGGCGCGTCGGCCCACCAGCAGCGTGCGTTCCAGCGAGAACCAGCCGCGCTCCAACCGGCCCTGCCAGGCCCGCAGGACCTTCTCCCCCGCCGCCGCCAGCACGGCGAACAGCGGCAGGAAGGCCAGCAGCACCGCGCGGCTGACCACCTGCTGCCGCCCCAGCCAGGTGCTGGCCAGCAGCAGCACGCCCAGGGCGCCCACCTGCTGCAGGCGCGCGCCCGCGGTGGTGGGACGGCGGCTCTCCAGGGTGCGGTAGCGGCCCTGGTAGGCGAAGGTCACCGTCATCAGCAGCGTGGCGAAGAGCTGCAGCGTGCGGTACTCCGCCAGGGGGAACACGGGCTGGTCGAAGAGCGGGTTGGCCAGCGCCCGCAGCCCGTAGGCGCCCAGGAACGCCAGGTTCAGGGCCGCGGCGTCCACGAGCCACAGCATCAGCGACGTGAGCGGATCCCGCCAGCGCTTGAGCAGCCAGACCAGCATGCCCCACTTCTCGTAGAACGTGATCAGGCTGCCCAGATGCAGCCAGAAGCTGCGGTGGGTGACGCCCTTGGCCGACTCGCGGCGGTGCCGGTGCACGAAGCGGGCGTCGGGCGTGTAGAGCACGTCCCAGCCCGCCTGGTTCATGCGGTAGCACCAGTCCACGTCCTCGAAGTAGAGGAAGAAGCGCTCGTCCATGGGCCCCACGCGCACCACGGCCTCGCGGCGCACCAGCATGGCGCCGCCGATGACCCAGTCCACCGCGCGCTGGCTGAGGTGGTCGAAGTCGCGCATGAGGTGCAGGTCCACGCTGCGGTCGTTGCGCAGGATCTTCCCCAGGGCCGTGCGCCGCATGATCATGGTGCGCAGGGTGTAGAAGCGGCGGCAGGAGTCCTGGATGGTGCCGTCCTCGTTGAGCAGCTGCGGCGCCACGATGCCCGCGCGCGGGTTCGCGTCCGCCACGGCCAGCAGCGCATCCAGCGAGCCGGGCTGCACCACGATGTCCGGGTTGAGGATCAGCGTGTACTCCGCCCCCAGCGCCTCCAGGCCCTGGTTCACGGCGCGGGAGTAGCCCACGTTCTCCGCGTTCATCTGCCAGCGCACCTGCGGGAAGCGCTCGCGCACGCCGTCCAGGCCCGGGTCCGAGCTGGCGTTGTCCACCACCATCACCGCGTGCCCGCCGGCGGGCGCGGCATGCCCCAGCGAGACCAGGCAGCGCTCCAGGTCCTCGCTCGTGTTGTAGTGGATGACGACGACGCCGAGCTTCACGCGCTGTCCCTAGGGGATGCGGCGCAGGCGCAGGGCCCACACCATCCACATGGCTTCCCAGATGATCTTCTTGCTCATCTTGGACACGCCCACCTGGCGGTCCACGAACATGATGGGGATCTCCTTGATGCGGTAGCCGCGCCTCCAGCAGTGGTAGTTCATCTCGATCTGGAAGCTGTAGCCGTCGCTCTTGATCTGCTCCAGGGGCAGGGCCTCCAGCACGTGCCGGCGGAAGCACTTGAAGCCGCCGGTGGAGTCCTTCAGGGGCATGCCCGTGATCCAGCGCGCGTACATGTTGGCGCCCACGCTCAGGATCACCCGGCGCAGAGGCCAGTTGACCACGGTGATGCCGTGGAGGTAGCGGCTGCCCAGCACCAGGTCATGATCCTGGATCTCGTGGAGGAACTGGTCCAGGGCCGCGGGATCGTGGCTGAGGTCCGCGTCCATCTCGAAGACGGCCTCGGCGTCGGTGTTGGCCAGCACCCACTGGAACCCGGCGATGTACGCCGCGCCCAGCCCCATCTTCCCCGGCCGCTCCAGCAGCCGCACCCGACCGCCGTACTCCGGCAGGGCCTGGACGATGGCGCCCGTGCCGTCGGGCGAGTTGTCGTCCACCACCAGCACGCTCAGGTCCGGGTGGCGCGCCAGCACCAGCGGCACGATGCGGCCGATGTTCTCGGCCTCGTTGTACGTGGGGATCACCACGAAGCTTCTCACGCGTCCCTCCGCGGGGTCGAGGCTCCCAGACGGCCCAGCGCCAGCAGGACCAGCACGCCCAGCAGGCCGGCCGCCGAGATCAGCAACGCCCGGCGCAGCGACGGGTCCTGGTAGCGGAAGCGCACCTCGTGGGCGCCGGCCGGCAGGGCCACCGCACGCAGCACGTGGTCGGCGCGCAGCAGCGCCGCGGGGGCGCCGTCCACCTCCACCGACCAGCCGGGCATCGCCATGTCCGCCAGGACCAGGATCGCGGGCGCGGGCGTCTCGGCGGCCAGGACCACCTCGTCCAGACCCTCGTGCGTCCAGCGCACCGTGCCGGCGGCGCCGCCGGCGGCCGGGGCCGGCGACGGGGCCGCGTCCAGGGTCACCGTGGCGGCAGGGTCCAGCCGTCCCGCCTGCACCAGCCCCAGGAAGGATTCCAGGGTCTCCTCGCCCTGCGGACGCCACGCCTGCAGCAGACGGGCCCGCGGCAGCGCCGAGCGGTTGCGGTAGGCGTAGAGGTCCCCGAGTACAGCGGGCTCCGGTTCGAGTTCCGCGCCCAACGACGCCAGGGCCTCGAAGGCCCCGGGCCCGAAGGGCTGCTCCGTGACCACGCGCGCCCCCGCGAGCCAGGAGGCCAGGACGCCCGCGGGCGCGTCCGGGTTGAACAGCCGCGTGCGGATGGTCTCATAGGCCGCCAGCTTGAACGGGCTGTAGCCGCCCAGGGAGTGCACGCCGGCGATCATGCCGTCGTTGGTGCTCGCGCCGCGGCCCAGGGGCCAGGCGCGCTCGGGGCCCAGCAGGCCGGCCAGGGCGGTCTGGGCCGGATCCGCGGAGGCGGCGCCCGCGGGCGCGCGGTCGCGCACCAGGGCCGGCGCCTCCACCAGCACGCCGCGGCCGGAGGCGTCCCGCGCCACGCGCATCAGGGAGTTCTCGGGATGGGTGATGCGGGCGTCCACGCCCAGCAGCTCCACCACGACCAGGGCGCAGAGCAGCCAGCCCAGGCCGCGCGTGCGCCAGGCCGCGGAGCGCGCCGCCGCCAGCAGCCCGCCGCCGCCGGCCAGCAGCACCAGCCCCAGCCGCAGCAGGTCCGCGCGCAGCAGGCCCCAGGCCACGTCCACCAGCACCGGGGCCGGCGCGGGGCGTCCCGCGGCCGCCGCCAGGGACTCCAGATGGGAGGCCAGCAGCCCGCGCGCTCCCAGGAAGGCCAGCAGCGCCAGCGCTCCCGCCCCCAGCGCCGCCAGGCCGGCGCGCTTGAGGCGTTCCGGCGCCGGGCCGTCCGCGGCCGCCAGGCGCGCGGCGCCCAGGGCCGCCGCCACCGCGGCGGCCACCGCGGCCAGCACCAGGATCATGGACGGGATGCGCATCTTGTTGAAGAACGGCAGCGCCGCGTAGAGCGGGCCGTAGAGCACGGGCAGATGCTTGCCGAAGGCCACGAGCACCGCCAGCGCGAACAGGGCCGCCAGCGCCGCCACGACGCCGCGGCGGCGCCGGTCCCACCACGCGGCGACGGCCAGGGCGAGGACCACCACGCCGAAGGTGTTGGGGTAGTCCGTGAAGGGCATGGGCCCCTGATAGGTGGCCTGCCCGAAGCCCGACACCGACGGCAGCACGAAGGTGCCCAGCTCCCGCGGCGAGAGGCTCCAGCCCGTGGCGTACTCGTAGGAGGCGCCGCCGCCCTCGGCCGCGCCGCGCACGGACCAGGCCGCGTAGTCGTGGACCGGCAGCACGCACACGGCCGCCAGCAGCAGGCCGGCCGCCACCGCCGCCGCGCCCCAGCCGGTGGCCGCCAGCGGCATGGGCTCCCGCGCACGATTCGGGATCCAGCGGATCCAGGCCGTGATCAGCAGCACGGCCAGCGCCAGCAGGGTGTAGTAGGTGATCTGCGGGTGCCAGCGCAGGGTCTGCAGGCCCAGCAGCAGCGCGGCCCAGCCCGCCACGCGGCGGCCGCGGCCGTCCAGGGCCTCCCAGGCCAGCCCCAGGAGCCAGGGCAGGTACATGGCGGCCACGAGCTTGGAGCCGTGCCCGTGCACGCCCCACGCCACCACGCGCGGGAACAGCAGCCAGGCCGCCGCCCCCAGCAGCCGCGCCGAGGCCGGCAGGCCCCAGCGGCCCAGCAGCCAGACCATGCCGGCGCCGCCCAGCAGCAGGTGGGCCAGCATCCAGGTCAGCGGGGGGAAGCCGACGGAATCCTGCAGCCAGTTCATGACCACCGTGGGCGGGTACACGCCCCACTGGTAGGCCACGGACCCGAAGGTGGGCATGCCGGCGAAGAGGTAGGGATTCCACTCGGGGTAGTCGCCGGCGCGGCGGGCGGCGTCGCCCACCACGGTGAAGGCGTCGCTGTTGGCGGCGTCGGCGCTGCCGTAGACCTTGCCCAGCAGCAGGGCATCGGGGTGGACCAGGGCCACCAGGGCCACCAGCGCGAGGCCGAACAGCAGACCGCGGCGCAGCGTGGCGCCCGCGGCTCCCGGTCCCTCCGGGGTGTGCGCGAGGTTCGTCAAGCTCGTCCTTTCGGGACCGTGGAGGTGGGGTCCTCCGCTGAGGATACCATCGGCGTTTCGGGACTGTCCACCACCGACGGCCGTTCAATCCGGCCGCGAGCCGTCCAGGATCGTGCCGTCGGGCTTCCCGCGGCCCGTCCAGGCGTCCAGGGCCCCCTGGACCGCGGCGCGCGCCGTGTCCGGCCGGCCGGCGAAGAGATGCCAGGCCGCCTGGGCGCCCACGTACGCGAGCTGCGCCGGAACCAGGGTGAGCCAGGCCCGCCGCGGCCAGCGTCGGCGTAGCAGCTGCACGTGGCTGCGGTTCTTCAGATAGGCCTTGCGCGGAGTGTCGGCGCCGGTGGTGACGCTCACCTTGTGCAGCACGATGGCCCGCGGCTCGTGCAGGATGCGCCCGCCGGCGGCCCGGATCCGCAGGCTGTAGTCCGTGTCCTCGGCGTAGAGCCAGTAGCGCTCGTCCAGCAGCCCCACCGCGTCCAGGGCGCGGCGCGAGACCAGCAGGGCGCAGCCGGTGCCGTAGTCGGTCCAGCTCCGGGTCAGGGGGCGGGTTCCGGCCGGCCTGCGCAGGCCCAGATGGTTCACCCAGCCGCTGGCCGCGCCCACGCGGGCGCCGTCGTACCAGAGCAGGCCGGGATCGGACGCGTAGCAGATGCGGGGGGTGGCCGCCCAGGCCGCGGGCTCGTCGCGCAGGGCGTCCGCCAGGGTGCGCAGGCTGCCCTCGGGCACCAGGGTGTCGTTGTTGAGCAGGAGCACGGGCTCCTCGCCGCCCTCCTCGCGCAGCCGCGCCAGGGCCAGGTTGTTGCCCCCGGCCCAACGCAGGTTCTCTTCGCTGCGCAGGATCTCCACGGCGGGGAAATGCTCGCGGGTCCAGGCCACGGAGTCGTCGGCGGAGCCGTTGTCCACCAGCACGACGCGCACGCCCGCGCCGGCGCGGGCCAGCGAGCCCAGGCAGTCGGCCAGCAGGGGCCGCCCGTTCCAGTTCACGACGACGACGGTGATCCAGGGCCGCGCCACGGGGTCAGAGGGTGCGGCGCACACGGAAGTCGGCCTCCGGCCGCTGGCCCGCCACCACCAGCTCCGCCACCAGCCCCAGGCTGACGAACTGCACCGCCAGGATGATCAGCGTCACCGCCAGCAGCATGAGCGGCCGGATGCGCAGGCCGTGGCCCGTGAGCCACCAGCCCAGGAAGTAGAGCAGGATGGCCCCGCCCACCGTGGCGAAGAGCGCGCCCATGCGGCCGAAGAGGTGCAGGGGCGACGAGCCGCGCCGCGAGAGGAAGAGCAGCGTGAGCAGGTCCAGGAACCCGTTGAGGAAGCGGTTGGCGCCGTACTTGGTGACGCCGTGCTTGCGCCTGTGGTGGCGCACCGGCAGCTCGGTCACGCGGAAGCCCTGGAGATGGGCCTGGGCGGGGATGTAGCGGTGCATCTCCCCGTACACGCGCACCGACTCGCAGACCTCGCGGCGGTAGGCCTTGAGGCCGCAGTTGAAGTCGTGGAGGCGCAGGCCCACGGCGCGGCCGGTGACGCCGTTGAACACCTTGGACGTCTTGTTCTTGATGAAGCCGTCCTTGCGGTCCTGCTTCCAGCCCGACACCAGGTCCCAGCCCTGGTCCAGCGTGGCGAGCAGGGCGGGGATCTCCGCGGGATCGTCCTGCAGGTCCGCGTCCATGGTGATGACGCGGGCGCCGCGCGCGTGGGCGAAGCCGGCGGACAGGGCCGCGGCCTTGCCGTAGTTGCGGGTGAAGAGCACGGCATGGACCTCGGGGTGGTCCGCCTGCAGCGATTCCAGCACCTGCTCGGTGGCGTCGGTGCTGCCGTCGTCGATGATCCACACCTCGTGGCTCACGCCCGCGGCGGCGGCGCCTTGGGCGATGCGGTCCACCAGCTCCGGCAGCGAGTCCGCCTCGTTCAGGGCGGGCACCACCACGCTCAGGTCCGGGGTCGGCCTCATGTCCGCGGGGTCAGGCAAGGTTCCGCCTCCGCTCCACCACCCAGGCCGCCTCGCGCCGCAGCCCTTCGGCGAAGGGCACGGCGGCGCGGTAGCCCAGCTCGGCGTGGATGTGGGCCGGGTCGGCCCAGGTGTCGCGCACGTCGCCCTTCACCTTCCCGTGATGGACGATGGTCGGGGTCAGCTCCGGCGCCAGTTCCGCCAGATGGCTCTGCATGATCTCCAGGGCCTCGCGCAGGGTGATGCGCGCGCCGCCTCCCACGTTGTAGACCGCGCCGGTGCCCGGAGCGCCCACGGCCAGCAGGTTGGCGCGCACGGCGTCGGCCACGAAGGTGAAGTCGCGGGTCTGGGAGCCGTCGCCGTACACGTCCCAGGGCTTGCCGTCCACGGCCGCCTCCAGGAACTTGCGGAAGGCCATGTCGGGGCGCTGGCGCGGGCCGTAGACCGTGAAGTAGCGCAGGCTCGAGGTGGGCACGCCGAAGTTGGCCGAGTACAGCATGCACAGGTGCTCCGCCGCCAGCTTGGTCACGCCGTAGGGCGAGAAGGGCTGGGGCAGGGCGGCCTCGGTCACGGGCAGGTCCGTGCGGTCGCCGTACACGCTGCTGCTGCTGGAGTACACGAAACGCACCAGGCCGTCGGCCACGCGCGGGTCCTTGCAGGCCTCCAGCAGGCGCTGGGTGGCCTGGATGTTGCGGTCCAGGTACTCGTCGAAGGACGCGCCCCAGCTCGCGCGCACGCCCGCCTGGGCGGCCAGGTGGAACACGGCGCGCACGCCGGTCAGCAGGTCGGCGCAGTCCAGGTCGTTGAGGTCGCGCTCCAGGAAGGTGAACGACGGGTGGTTCTTGAAGGCGGCCAGGTTCTCGCGCTTGAGCGCCGGGTCGTAGTAGTCCGTGAGGACGTCCACGCCGGTGACGCGGCAGCCCAGGGCCAGCAGGGCCTCGGTCAGGTGGCTGCCGATGAAGCCGGCGCATCCGGTGACCACCACCGGCGCGCCCGGGGCCAGCACCTCGGGCAGGCGGGCGTCGGGCATGCCGTCCAGGACGTTCTCTCGGGTCCAGTCGCTCATTCGTTCTCCACTCCCTGGGTGTCGCCGGGCGCGGTGCCGCCCGAGGGGTTCCTCTCCCCCGCCTCCATGCGCGCGATCACGTCGCGCATCTCGGGCTGGGGCGAGCCGAAGGCGCCGATCCAGCGGTCGTGCACCTCGCGGCACCCCTCAAGATCGTCCAGGGAGCGGCGGATCTTGAACAGGAGTTGGTAGTTCTCCGCGCGCGCGGGGTCGGCCTCCAGGCGCCGCGAGATCCAGGCGTCGGCCGCGGCGCCGTCGCCCAGGCTGGTCATGGCGGTGGCGGCCTCGTACACGGCGCGGGCCTCGTCCTGGGGCGGGATGCGCCCGCTCACGGATTCCAGGTGGTCGATGGCCTCCTGGCTGCGGCCCAGCTCCACCAGGACCATGGGGTACACGTCGGCCACCATGGGGAAGGTGGGGTCGAACCGCGCGGCGAGCTGGAAGGCGGCCTCGCTCAGACGGAGCTGGTCCAGGTAGGCGTCCTGCTGATCCGCGGGCACCTTCTGGGCGCGCATGAGGTACTCGTAGCCGGCGCGGATCAGGCCGGCCGGGTAGTTGCCCATGAGGTTGTCGGCGTTGCCGTCCACGTAGAAGTCCGTGCGGAACGGCCCCAGGTCCTGCTGCAGGCCCGCCACGTTCCAGGGGCGGTCCTGGCGGCCGTGGGTGATGGAGGCCCAGAGGCCCTGCACGTCCCAGAGCTCGCGGGCCAGGGGCGCCTCGGCCACGCCGCCCTTGTCGGCCAGCTCGCGGTTCTGCTGGGCGAAGGCGCGGCGACGGGCGGCGCTGTCGCCGTCGAGCGTCGCGTCGTAGTCGTAGATGCCGTACATGTTGGCCAGCATGCGGTCCGGGTTCACCGACGGCATGCCGTTGCCGCTCTTCCTGCCCGTGAAGCGGTAGGCCAGCCCCTCCATCTGCAGCATGTCGAAGTAGCGCTGCATGTTCTCCTGCGGGATGGTCACCGCGAAGAACACGGGGGCGTCGCCGGCGTTCTGCAGGATGTCGTGCACGATGTAGTCGCGCACCCACACGATCTCCGACTGCCCGGTCTGCGGGTCCTCGTAGCGCACGGCCTTGAGGTTGTCGATCTCCGCGTCCGAGTAGGACACCGGCAGGGGCTTCTCCGCCCGCTTGAGCTGCTTCACGTACCACGGCAGGTTGACCAGGGCCAGGTTGACCACGGTCACGTCGCGGCGCACGCCCTCCACCTCCTGCAGGTACCAGAGCGGGAAGGTGTCGTTGTCGCCGTTGGTGAAGACGATGGCGCCGGGGTCCAGGCCCGCCAGCAGGTTCCAGGCGTACTCCCGCGCGATGAAGTTCTCCGAGCGGTCGTGCAGCCACCACTTGCCGCCGTGCCCGTGGCTGGCGGGCGACAGGGCGGGCATGGCCGCCAGCAGCACCAGCAGCCCGGCCACCACGGCGGCGGTGGGCGGGATGCGCACCGGCGCGGCGGTCCCCTGCTCCAGGGCGCGCCGGGCCCGGCCCAGCGGACCGGCCAGGTAGCGCGGCAGCGCCGCGGCGCCCAGGCCGATGAACACCGCGAAGAACAGGAAGCCCGCGAAGAAGAAGTAGTCGCGCTCGCGCACCTCGCGGTCCGAGAAGTTGAGGTACAGGTTGAGCACGTCGGCGTTGATCAGGTAGTTGACCAGCAGCATCAGGCCCACGCGCTTCACGCGGGTCAGGCTGTGCACGGCGCCCAGCAGGGCCAGGAACACCGGCACGAGGAACACCGACACCCGGTTGAGCATGGGGTTGCCCAGGTCCAGGAAGGTGAACTGGCCCAGCAGGTAGTTGTAGTAGTAGCCGATCTGCCAGCCCAGGTCCGCGCGGCGCTCGAAGGGGTTGATGGGCGGGTACTGCTCGCGGCGCAGCACCGTCATCAGGGTGCCGAAGTTGTCGGGCTGGGTCTGGTTGATGGCCGGATCCAGGCCGGCGCGGATCAGCATGAACAGGTGCACCGAGAGGCCCAGCAGGAACACGCCGCAGCTCACCAGGATGACCGGCTTGCGGCCGAAGGAGCGCACCAGCGCCACCGCCAGCAGGGCCACCAGGCCGCCGATGAGCACGAAGTCGTCCTTGATCATCGTCGAAAGCATGAACAGGCCCAGGGCGAAGCTGATGCCGAAGAGGTCCACCAGATCGAAGCGCCGCTTCTCCGCCAGCAGCATGAGCACGAACACGCCCGGATAGACCAGCAGCGAGCCCAGGTGGAAGCCCACGCCCAGGCCCAGCACGTAGACCAGCAGGTAGACCAGGCGCGTGCTGCCCTCGCGGTCGTGCTGCTCGTACCACTTCAGCGCCAGCCAGGTGAGCGACGCCAGCACGAAGCCCGAGAGGCCGTACACCTCCGCCTCGATGGAGTTGTTCCAGAAGGTGTCGCTGAACATGAGGAAGAACACGCCGGTGAGCGCGCCGGCGTGGGGCAGCCAGCCGGCGTCCGGATCCGCCTGCCGCGCCACCTTCTCCACGATCAGGTAGACGAACATGAGCGCCAGGGCGCTGAAGAAGGCCGACATGAAGTTCACGGCCACCGCCGTGGACACAAGCGGCGAGAGCAGCACGTCGAAGACACGGCCCATGAGCACGTAGAGCGGGGTGCCGGGCTGGTGCGGGATGCCCAGGATGTGGCTGGTGGCGATGTACTCGCCGCAGTCCCAGAAGCTCAGCGTGGGCGGCAGGGTGAATCCGTAGACGACCAGAGCGGTCAGAAAGACGCCCGACGCCAGCAGGAACGTGGGCTGGCGCAGCCTTGCGGTGGCGGTCATGCTTCCCCCCGGGAGGCGGTGATCACGTGAGGTCCGGGGCCCCGGCGGGCCCTCCTGCCGCGGCGCAATCGGCTCAAGGTAACATACGGCCTGCGGGGCAACAACCTCGGCTCAGGCCCGGTTCCCGCTCCCGCGGCGGCCCGCCAGGAACAGCACGCCGCCGGCCAGGCTCACGGCCACCTGCACCAGGTAGGCCAGGAACTCCACGGCCACGGCGTCGGCCTCCGTCGCGGTCAGCCCCACGGAGACGAAGAGCCCCGCGGCGGCCATCTCGCGCAGGCCCAATCCGTTCAGGCTGATGGGCAGGGAGATGAGGATGCCCAGCAGCGGCACCAGCACGAAGAGCTGCAGGATGCGCACGCCCTCCATCTCCACGCCCAGCGCCCAGGCGCAGAGCAGGTGCGTGGCCACGCGCAGGAACTGCACGGCCAGCGCCAGCAGGAAGACCCGCGCCAGGGTGGCGGGGCGGCCGCGGTGGCCGCGCATCTCGGCCAGGAAGGTCTCCGCCACCACGGCGGGCCCGGGCCAGGGCAGCCGACGCAGCAGACCGGTGAACAGCCGCGCGGCCCGACCGGAGAAGAGCAGCATCAGGGCGCCCAGCCAGGCGGCCAGGGCCAGCACCAGGGGCAGCGTCGGCGGCAGCGTCGCGTTTTGGCTCCGCGCCAGGACCAGCGTGCCCAGGGCCAGCACGGTGAGCGCCAGCAGGCCCAGCAGCCGGTCCAGGGCGGTGGCGCCCAGCACGGCGCCGGTGCGGCCCTCGCGTCGGCCCAGATCCATGACCTTCACGGCGTCGCCGCCCACGTTGCCCAGCAGGAAATTGTTGAAGAAGAGCCCCACCCAGGAGAGGCGCAGCATCTCCCCCACCGGCGTGCGCAGGCCCGCGCCGCGCAGCAGCCAGGCCCACTGCAGCGCGCCGCCCAGGGCCGAGACGGCGAACACGCCCAGCGCGGCCGCCAGCCAGAGGGGGTCGGGATGGGCCAGGGACGCGCGCACGGTCTCCAGGGGGATGCGGCGCAGCAGCACCGCCACCAGCACCAGGCTGACCAGGGCGCGCAGCAGGGTGTTGCGTCTGGCGCCGCTCACGCCCGCCGCTCCGCGGCCACGCGCTCCATGAGCGCCAGCGACTCCTCCACGCAGCGCTCCCAGCGGAAGCCGGCGGCCCAGGCGCGGGCGGCGGCGCCCATGGCGTCGCGGCGGGCGGGATCCCGGAGGATGCTCAGGGCGGCGGCGGCCATGGCGTCCGCATCGCCGTAGGGCGTGAGCAGGCCGGTCTCCCCGTCGCGCACGGAGTCGCGCAGGCCCGGCGCGTCGCTGGCCACCACGGGCAGGCCGCAGCAGTTGGCCTCGATGACCGTGAGGCCCCAGCCCTCCTTGGGGCTGGGGTTGAGGAAGACCGAGGCGCGGTGGAGCAGGCGCACCAGGGCGTCCCACTCCAGATGGCCGGTGAAGGTCACGCGGTCCTGCAGGCCCAGCTTGGCGGCGTGGCGTCGCAGGCGCGCCTCGTCGGGGCCGCGGCCCATGATGGCCAGGCGGGCGTCGGGCAGGGTCTCCAGGATGCGCGCGAAGGCGTCGATGGCCACGTCCACGCTCTTGTAGCGGCGCAGGCGGCTCCAGCTCACCACCAGGGGCGGATCGTCGCGCGGGGGCGGGTCCGCCAGGGCGAAGCGCTCGTGCTCCATGCCGCAGTAGATCACGTCGATGAGGCTGCGGTCCACGCCGCGGGCCGCCAGGTCCTGGGCCGTGGACGGGCTGATGACCTCGAAGCGACGGCCGCGGTACACGCGCGGAATGAGGCGCTCCGCGGCCCACACGTAGGCCGCCACCAGGGGGTTGGCCTCCTTGAAGACCGTGGCCCCGAACAGGTGCGGCACCACCGCCAGCACGGGCGTGCCGCCGGCGAACCAGGGCGTGTAGAAGGGGATCTTGTTGATGTCCTCGACGATCAGGTCGTAGCGCCGCTCGCGCAGCAGGCGGCGCAGGGTGAAGGGCAGCACCAGGTTGGCCACCGCCCAGTGCCCGCGGCGGTGGATGCGCACGCCGCGCACGGTCTCCAGAGCAGGGGCACCGGCGTAGCCGGAGACCACCATGTCCACCTCGTGGCCCGCGGCGGCGGCGCCCTCCAGGATGGCGTGCAGGTGCATCTCCGCCCCGCCGCCGAGGGGATCGCCCAGGTCGCGCCAGTTCACGGCCAGGATCCGCACGGGCCTCCCCTAGGGCTTCCTGATCACGACGCCGATGGTCATCATGGTGTGCAGCGCCCAGCGCCGCTCCTTGTTGCGCTCGCGCCAGGCCGCCATGGCGCGCCCCAGCGGCGGCACCGGGTCCGGCCGCATGGGCAGGCGCAGGCCGGTGCGCGCCAGCAGGGTCTTGCGCAGGGCGCGGTACCAGAGGCCGGGCACCATCCAGTCGCCGTAGGTGCGGTCCACCACGCCGCCGGCCTGGCGGGCCAGCGCCTCCAGCTGCCCCGGCGTGAACTGGGTCTCCCAGCCGGCGAACCACCTGTCCAGGGCGATGAGCGCCTTCTTGCCCACGGTGTAGTAGTGCCACGTCTGCGGCACGTCCACCACCAGGAAGCCGCCGGGCTTCACCACGCGCAGGTCCTCGCGCAGCATGTCCACCGGGTTGCGGAAGTGCTCCAGCAGGCCCTGGTGGAAGACCACGTCGAAGCTGTCGTCCGCGAAGGGCTTGCCGAAGGCGTCGCCGCCCACCGGGTGCACCGTGACGCCGGCGGCCGCGGCGGCCTTCAGCGTCAGCGCCAGCGAACCGGGCACGTAGTCCAGGGTCCAGACCTCGGCGCCGGCGGTGGCCAGGGCCACGGCGTCGCGGCCCGTGCCGGCGCCCACCTCCAGCACGCGCTTGCCCGCGGGATCGCCCAGGGCGAAGAGCTCGCGCACCAGGCGGCCGTCGTTGTCGTAGACGTCGTCCAGCGACAGGCGGTCGGCCTCCTCCCAGAAGCGCTGCCAGTGTCCGCGGGTGGTGGTCCTCACGTGGCGGTCCTCACTTGGGCTCGGCCTTGGCCATCTCGCGCGCGGCGCGGTCCAGCAGGCCGTTGACGAAGCGCACGGCGTCCTCGTCGCAGAACAGGCGCGCCACCTCGCAGGCCTCGTTGATGACCACCGACGGCGGCACCTCCGGGCAGTGGCGCAGCTCGGCGATGGCCAGGCGGAAGATGGCGCGCTCCACGTTGCCCACGCGGTCCGGGTCCCAGTGGTCCAGCAGACGGTTCACGTCCGCGTCCAGGGCCTCCCGGTGCTTGGCGATGACGTCCGCCAGCGGGCGCGCGAACGCCGCCGTCTCGGCCGAGGCCTGGCGGCGCTCGAGCTGGTCGTCCAGACAGTCGTGCAGGGGCTGGCCGCTCAGCTCGGCGGCGTAGAGCGCCTGCACCAGGAGCTCGCGCCCCTTCCTCCGCTTGCCCACGGGCGTCCTCCTAGTCCTCGTCGTCGATGGCGCGCCAGAGATCGATCATCTCCAGGGCGGCCAGCGCCGCGTCGAAGCCCTTGTTGCCGGCCTTGGTCCCGGCGCGCTCGATGGCCTGGTCCAGGGTATCGGCCGTGATCACGCCGAAGATGCAGGGCACGCCCGTGTCCAGCGCGGCCTGGGCCACGCCCTTGGCCACCTCGGCGGCGATGTAGCTGAAGTGGGGCGTGTCGCCCTGGATCAGGCAGCCCAGGCAGATGACCGCGGCGTAGCGCTCGCTCTCGGCCAGCTTCTGGGCGGCCATGGGAATCTCGTAGCTGCCGGGCACCCAGGCCAGGTCCACGTTGGCGTCGTCCACGCCGTGGCGCGTCAGGCAGTCGCGGGCGCCGTCGATCAGCTCGCCCGTCAGGAACTCGTTGAAGCGGCTGGCCACGATGGCGATGCGGCCGTCGCCCGCGTCGAAGCGGCCCGCGTAGGTCTTGCCCATGTTCCGTCCTCCCGTTCGGGTCATTCTCCGTGCTCCACCCGGGCCTCGTCCAGCCTGTCCAGCAGGTGGCCCATGCGGTCCTTCTTGGTCTGCAGGTAGCGGCGGTTGCGCGCGTTGGCCGCCACCTCCAGCGGTACGCGGCCGGCGAGCTCCAGGCCGTAGCCCTCCAGCCCCACCAGCTTGCGCGGGTTGTTGGTCATCAGGCGCATGCGGCGCACGCCCAGGTCCTTGAGGATCTGCGCGCCGATGCCGTACTCCCGCAGGTCGTCGCCGAAGCCCAGGCGGTGGTTGGCCTCCACCGTGTCGGCGCCCTCGTCCTGCAGGCGGTAGGCCCGCAGCTTGTTGAGCAGGCCGATGCCGCGGCCCTCCTGGCGCATGTAGAGCAGCACGCCGCAACCCTCGCGCTCGATCTGCTGCAGGGCGGCCTCCAGCTGGTCGCCGCAGTCGCAGCGCAGGGAGTGGAAGAGGTCGCCGGTCATGCACTCCGAGTGCACGCGCACCAGGGTGGGCTGGTCGGGATCGATGTCGCCCTTGACCAGCGCCAGGTGCTCGCGGTGGTCCACGCTGGTGGTGTAGGCCACCATCTCGAATTCGCCGTGCCGCGTGGGCATGGGCACGGACACCTCGCGCGTGATGAGCTTCTCGTTGAGGCGGCGGTAGGCGATGAGGTCCGCGATGGAGATGAGCCTGCAGCCGAAGCCGTCGGCGATCTCGCGCAGGCGCGGCAGGCGCGCCATGCTCCCGTCCGCGTCCATGATCTCGCAGAGGATGCCCACGGGCTGCAGGCCCGCGAGCACGGTCAGGTCGATGGCCGCCTCGGTGTGGCCGGCGCGCTTGAGCACGCCGCCGTCGCGGGCCTCCAGCGGGAAGATGTGGCCGGGACGCGCGAAGTCGTCGGCCGTGCTCTGGGGGTGGGTGAACAGGCGGATGGTGTGGGCGCGGTCGGCGGCGCTGATGCCCGTGGTGACGCCCTCGGCGGCGTCCACGCTCACGGTGAAGTGGGTGCGCAGACGCGCGGTGTTCACCGGCACCATGGGGCTCAGGTCCAGGCGCCGGGCCTGGTCCTGGGTGATGGCCGTGCAGATGAGGCCGCGGGCGTGGGTGGCCAGGAAGTTGACCGCCTCGGGCGTGACCATCTCCGCGGCCATGATGAAGTCGCCCTCGTTCTCGCGGTCCTCGTCGTCCACCACCACCACCATGCGGCCGGCGCGGATGTCCGCGATGGCCTCCTCCACCGTGTCCAGCTTGACGGGATCGACGTTCATCAGCGTCTCCTTCCGGCGCGGCGGAAGCCGCGGGCCAGGATGTCGGGAACGGTCAGGGAAGGACCGGCGGCGGCGGCGGCGGCACGGGCCGCGGCGCCCTTGGCCAGCACGTCGCCCTCGACGTTCACGCGGTCGCCGGGGCGCAGATCGCCGAACACGGTCCACTGCAGGGTGTGCGGGATGAGGCTCACCGTGAAGCCCGCCGCCGACGGGGCGGCGTCCAGGGTGAGGCTCACGCCGTCCACGGCCACCGAGCCCTTGGGCAGCAGCCAGGCGTCGGGCAGGTCCGGCGCCGCGAAGGTCAGGCGCAGCTGGCCGTCGGCGCGCGCGGCGCGGCGCAGCACGCCCACGGCGTCCACGTGGCCCTGGACCAGATGGCCGTCCAGGGCGTCGCCGGCGCGCAGGGCCGGCTCCAGGTGGAGGCGGCGGCCGGGGCGCCAGTCGTCCAGGGTGGTCACGCGGCGGGTCTCGGCCACGGCGTCCAGGTGCACGCGCTCGCCGCGCACGGCCGTGGCGGTGAGGCAGATGCCGTTCACGGCCAGGCTGTCGCCCACGCCCAGGGCCGGCGCGCTGCGCGGGGCGCGCACCTCCAGGCGCGTCACGCCGCCCGCGTCGCGGCGGGAGACCAGGGTGCCGATCTCGCGCACCAGGCCCGTGAACATCTCAGTCCTCCCCCGCCGGCACGCCGGTCAGGCGCAGGCGCTCGTCCAGGAAGGGGGTGCGGTCCCACACGCTCAGGGCGTCGTCGCGGTCGCTGCGGGTGGTGCGCGTGAGGTGGAAGCCCGTGGGGTCCGGCAGGGCGAAGCCCTCGGGCCAGCGGCGGCCGGCGCCCAGCACCATGGGGGCGTCGAAGCGCAGCCAGCGGTCCACCAGGTCCGCCTGCAGGAACGACGCCGCCAGGCGCGGCCCGCCCTCCACCATGATCACGCGATGGCCGGCGGCGTGGGCGCGGGCCAGCAGGTCGGCCGGATCCACGCGGCCGTCCGCGGCGGCGCAGGCGATCACCTCGCAGCCGCGGGCGCGCAGGGCGTCGGCGCGGGCGGGGTCGGCGTCGGGGCCGGTGAAGACGGTGAAGGGATCGTCGCGCCAGGCGGGCGCGGCGTCCAGGCGCGCGTCCACGCAGGCGGGGCGCGGATCCTCCTCCGGGCTCCAGCCGCTGCCCGCGGCGCGGCGGCCGTCCAGCCGCGGGCGGTCCGTCCGCACGGTGCCGGCGCCCACCAGCACCAGGTCGCACCAGCGACGCTGGCGGTGGACCTCGTCCAGGGACTCGTCGCCGGTCAGGTAGAAGGGCGCGCCGGGCGGCTGGTCCAGCGGCGCGAAGCAGCCGTCCAGGGTCTGGGCGGTCTTGAGCAGCACGAAGGGGCGGGCGAAGGCCGACGTGGCCACGAAGGGCCAGATCAGCTCCAGGCAGCCGCGGGCCAGCACGCCGATGTCCACCTGGAGGCCGGCCGCACGCAGGACCTCCACGCCGCCGCCGGCCACGTTGGGGTTGGGATCGCGCACCCCCACCACCACGCGCGCCACGCCGCTGGCGAGCACGCGGGGCGTGCACGGCGGCGTGCGGCCGGCGTGGTTGCAGGGCTCCAGGGTCACGTAGAGGGTGGCGCCGCGGGCGCGCTCGCCGGCGTCGTCCAGGGCGGCGGCCTCCGCATGGGGCGTGCCCGGGCCGTGATGGGCGCCGCGTCCCACGATCTCGCCGTCGCGCACCACCACCGCGCCCACGGGCGGGTTGGGCCAGGGGCGCGCCGGGATCTGCCGCGCGAAGCGGTGGGCCTCGGACATGAAGTGGGTGTCGCGGGACGTGGCCGCCATGCTGCACCTGAACAGGGTTGTTCGGGGATGGGACCGGGCAGGAGGGTGCGGTCGGCGCGGCCGCCCTGGCTGGACGTCCCGCCGTTCCGCGCCAACTTCTCCCATCCGGACTCTGACCGTCGGCCCCGGAATTCCACCGGGTCAGCCGGGCGCCGGTCCTGCACGGACGCTGCGCCGGGCTCGCGGGCTCTCACCGCCGGTGGGGAATTTCACCCCGCCCCGAAGTTGAATCGCGTCAAAATGTTCCGGGCCAACGCTAGAACCGGTCGCGAGGCTTGTCAAGGCCGCGCGGTCATTCCTCCGCCGCGCGGCCGTCGCCCTCGGCGGGGCTGAACAGGGCCCGCGCGAAGTCGTCGGGATCGAAGGGCGCGAAGTCGTCCACCTGCTCCCCCACGCCGATCCAGCGCACGGGCAGCCCCAGGGTCTCGGCGATGGCCACCACGATGCCGCCCTTGGCGGTGCCGTCCAGCTTGGTGAGGATCAGGCCGTCCACGGGGACCGTCTCGGCGAAGCTGCGGGCCTGCTGCAGGCCGTTCTGGCCGGTGTTGGCGTCCACCACGAGCAGGGTCTCGGGGTCGCGCCCCAGCTGCTTGCGGATCACGCGGGCCACCTTGCCCAGCTCGTCCATGAGGTTGGTCTTGGTGTGCAGGCGGCCGGCGGTGTCCACGATCACGGTGTCGTAGCCCCGGGCCGCGGCGGCCTGCAGGGCGTCGTAGACCACGGCGGCCGGGTCGGCGTTCTGGCCCTGCTGGATGCACTCCACGCCCACGCGGTCGGCCCAGATGCGGAGCTGCTCCACGGCGGCGGCGCGGAAGGTGTCGCCGGCCGCCAGCAGGACCTTGCGGCCCTGGGCCTTGTAGTGGTGGGCCAGCTTGGCGATGCTGGTGGTCTTGCCGGTGCCGTTCACGCCCACGATGAAGATGACGTGGGGCCCCCGGTCGTCGGCGCCGTCGGCCACGGCCACGGGCTCCGGGGCGGGCTCGGGCGCGGCGCCCTTGCGGCCCTTCTTGCCCTTCTTCTTCCTGGGCTCGTCGGTGTCGGCCTCGTCCCAGCTGCGCACCTTCAGGCGCGGCTGGGCGTTGCGCAGGGTGGCGGCCACGTCCTTGCGGATGACCTCCACCACGGAGTCCATGCTGGCCTCGCCGCCCTCCTCCTTCAGCCGCTTCTCGATGGTCTGGACGATGCGCAGGCTGGCCTGCACGCCCAGGTCCGCGCCGATGAGCATCTCCTCGATGCCGTCCAGGGTCTCCGTATCCAGCCGCACGCGGCCCCCGAAGAGGTCCGTGAGGCGGCCCACCAGGCCCTGGCGGGTCTTCTTCAGACCCTTCTTGAGCTTGTCGAAGGCACCCCAGGCCATGTCAGACCTCCGCCCCGTCGTCGGCCGCGGCGGCGGCCTCCACGTCCTCGCCGCCGCCGGCGGCGGCCAGGGCGCGCAGGGGTTCGGCGGGCTCCGCGGCTTCGTCGTCGGGAGCGTCGTCCTCGTCCAGGTCGAAGGCGGCGCCGGGGTCGTCGTCGTCCAGCGCCTCGGTCTCCGCGTCCTCGGCATCGTCGAGATCGGCCATGGCGAAGCGCGCCTCGTGATCCGGGGCGGGCGGCGCGGCGGTGACGGCGGCCTCGGTGGCGTGGTCGTCGATCTCGCGGCGGCGGCGGGCGATGGCGCTGCCCAGCTCGGCGTCGTCGCGGCTGGCGGCCACGTCCTGGAAGCTCACGGACACCAGGTTGCTGACGCCCTCCTCCATCATGGTCACGCCGTAGAGGTGGTTGGCGGTCTCCATGGTGAGCTTGTTGTGCGTCACCACCAGGAACTGCGTGTTGCGCGAGAACTCCCGCAGCATCTTCACGAAGCGGTCCACGTTGGCGTCGTCCAGGGGCGCGTCGGCCTCGTCCAGGAGGCAGAACGGCGACGGCTTCACCAGGTACACCGCGAAGAGCAGCGACAGCGCCGTGAGGCAGCGCTCGCCGCCGGACAGCAGGCGGATGTGGTCCACCTTCTTGCCGCGCGGCTGCGCCACGATGCGCACGTTGGCCTCCAGGGGGTCGTCGGCGACCTCCAGCAGCAGGTCCGCGCGGCCGCCCTCGAAGAGCGTGAGGAACACGGCGGTGTAGTTGCGCCGCACCTCCTCGAAGGTCTCCTGGAAGAGCTTGCGGGCGGTGATGTTGATCTTCTTGATGGTGGACGTGAGGTCGTCGCGGGCCTTGGTCACGTCGGCGAGCTGCTTCTCCAGGAACGTCAGACGCTCGTGCTTCTGCTCGTACTCCTCCACCGCCAGGTGGTTCACCGCGCCCAGGCCGTCCAGCTTGCGGCGCGCGTCCTCCAGCAGGGCGCGGGCCTGGGCGTCCTGGAACATGTCGCCGTCCATCTCCAGCTCGGGCGGCAGGTTCTCCGGGTCCACGCTGCGCACCAGCTCGCGGAAGCTGCCCTTGTGCTGCTCCTCCACGCGCTCCACCAGGTTGCTGCGGCGCACGTCCATGGTGGCCAGCTCGGTCTCGGCGGCGTGGAGCTTCTCGCGCACGTCGCCGCGCACGTCCTCGATGGCCTTGACCCGGTCCACCCAGACGTTGGTCTCCTCGTGCAGGCCGCTGATGGCCTCGGCGGCGGCGTGCACCAGGCGGCGGCGGCGCTCGCGCTCCTCCATGCCCTCGCCCACGCGCTCGCGGCGGCCGGCCACCTCCTGCTCCATCTCCTGCAGCTCGCCGCGGAAGAGGGTCATCTCCTCGCGCAGGCGGGCCTCGGTGGCGGTCATCTCGGCGATGGCCTCCTCGCGGTGCCGCACGGCGCCCTGCAGCTCGCGCAGCTCGCCCTGGAGGCGGGAGTGGCGCAGGCGCTGCTCGTTGACGCGGGCGCGCAGGTCGTCGCGCTCGCGCTCGGCGGCGAGCACGCCGGCGCGCAGTTCGTCCACGCGGCTGGTGCTGCCCTCGCGGTCGCGGCCGGCGGCGTCCACGCGGTTGCGCAGCTCGGACTCGGTGGTCTGCAGCTCGGCGATGGAGGCCTCCAGCGACGCGCGGTCGCGGGCGATGGCCTCCAGGCGCGACGTGGCGGCCTGCACGCGGCTGTTGGCCTCGGCCTCCTCCACGTGATGGCGGCGCAGACGCTCGTCCAGGTCGTCCATCTCCACGCGGCCGGCCTGCACGCGGGCCTTGAGGGCCGAGGTGTGCTCCAGGGCGGCGTCGCGGCGGGAGGCCAGGTCCGCGATCTCGCGGGCCAGGGTCTCCAGGTCCTGCTCCAGGCGCTCCAGCTTCTCGCCGCGGCCGATCATGCTCACGTCGCCGCCCTTGCCGCGGCCGCCGCGCACCAGGCCGTCGCCGGTGGCGAGCAGGCCGTCGCGCGACAGGCAGATCAGCTCGGCGTCGCCGCGGGCGGCGGCGTCCAGGGCGTCCTGGTCGCGGTCGAAGCACCAGGTGCGCGCCAGCAGGGCGGCCAGGTGCGGGGTGCCGCGGGCCTCTCCGCGCACCAGGTCCAGGGCGGGGCGGCCGCCGGCGGGAGCCTGGCCACGGGGCGCCGGCGCGGCGTCGCCGCCGGCCAGCAGGTTGATGCGGCCCTTCTCGGCGTCGCGCACCTGGCGGGCGTACTCCACGGCCGTGGGCGCGCCGTCCACCACCACCGCGTGGAGCAGGTCGCCCAGCAGCAGCTCGAAGGAATCGGTCCAGGCCTCGTCCACGCCCAGGCGGTCCGCCAGGGAGCCGCGCACGCGGGCGTCGCCGGCGCCGCGCTCCAGCACCTCCTTGGCCGCGCCCGAGTAGCCGTGGAAGCCCTGCTGCATGCGCTGCAGCAGCTCGTGGCGCGACTTCAGGGACTCGCGGCGGGCCTCGCGCAGGGAGATCTCGTCGCGGAGGCGGACCACGTCGTCGTCGGCGTCCTGCAGGGAGCGCTCCACCTCGGCCAGGCCCTGCAGCAGGGCGCGGCGCTCGGCGGCCAGGCCGTCGCGGGCGCGGCTCAGGTCCTGGAGGCGGGCCTCCTCGGTGCGGCGGCCCTCGTCCTGCTCGGCGCGCTCGCGCTCCAGGGCGCGCAGGCGCTCGGCGCGGTTCTCCAGGCGCACCTGCAGCTCGCGCAGCTCGGCCTGGGTGCGGTTGTCGGACTCGATGAACTCCATGTTGAGCTGGGCGGCCTTCTCCAGCGCCGCACGGTCCGCGTCGAAGCGGCCCTCCACCAGCTTCAGCTCCTCCTCCACCCGCTCCAGCTCGTGGCCCAGGGTCTCGGCCTGGCCGTCCACGTCGGCGCGGCGCGTCACCAGGTCCGTGAGCTCGGCGTGGATGGTCTCGCGGCGGCTGCAGATGTCGGCCACCTGCTCGGTGTGCTCCTGGAGGCGGCGCTTGTGGTCGTCGATGCGGTGCTCCAGCAGCAGGACCTTCTGCTCCAGCTGCTTCATCTCCGCGTCGAAGGCCTGCAGCGACTCCTCCAGCCCGCGCCTCTCGGCTTCGCGCTCCTCCACCGCCGGCCGCGTGGCCTCGATGCGCGCGCGCAGATCGGCCAGCTCGCCGCCGTCCTTCTCCGCCGCCACGCGCAGCTCCTGCACCTGGTCGCGCAGCTCGCGCTCGCGAGCGTCCATGGCCTTCATGGCCTTGCCGGCCATGAGCAGGTCCAGGGCGCGCACCTGGGCGTAGAGGGTGCGGTAGCGCCGGGCCTTGCCCACCTGCCGCTGCAGCGAGCGCACCTCGCGCCCGATCTCCTCCACGATGTCCATCAGGCGCAGCACGTCCTGCTGGGTCTGGTCCAGCTTGCGCTGGGCCTCCTTCCGCCGCGCCTTGTACTTGACGATGCCCGCGCCCTCCTCGATGAGGTTGCGGACCTCGTTGGTGTTCTCCGCCAGCACGCGGCCGATCTTCTCCTGCTCGATGACCGAGTAGGCGGTGTTGTTCACGCCGCTGTCGAAGAAGAGGTCGCGCAGGTCCTTGAGCCGCACCGGGGAGTTGTTGAGGTAGTACTGGCTGTTGCCGTCGCGCGTCACGCGGCGCTTGACGGCCACCTCGTCGAACTCGATGGGCAGGCCGCGGTCCTCGTTGCTGAAGGTGAGGGTGACCTCGCAGAGGTTCACGGGCTTCCGCTTGGCGGAGCCCTTGAAGATGATGTCCTCCATGGTCGAGCCGCGCAGCTGCTTGGCGGACTGTTCGCCCAGCACCCAGCGGATGGCGTCCACCACGTTGCTCTTGCCGCAGCCGTTGGGTCCGAGGATGGCGGTGATGCCCTCGTCGAACTCCAGCACGGACCGGTCCACGAAGGACTTGAAGCCCTGCAGTTCCACTCGTTTCAGTCGCACGTCGAATCCCTCGCAGTCGTCGTTCGCGGTGTCGTGTCAGAAGAGGTCGGCGGTGGCCTTGGGGGCCACGTAGTCCACGCCCAGGCGCTCCATCAGGTCGGCCTCGGCGGCCCGGGCCGCGTCGCGGCTCGGGAAGCTGCCCGCGTAGACGCGGTACCACGGCTGGCCGTCGCCGTCGGGCGATTCCACGATGCGGCCGCGGATGCCCTGGCGCTCCAGCCCGGCCACCATGTCCCGGGCCACGTCCTCGTGGCGCAGGGAGTACAGGTGCAGGCACCAGCCGTCCGCGCCCACGGGGCGCGCGTACGGGTTGCCGGCGGTCGCGGCGGCGGGCTGATCGCCGGCGGCCGGGCGCGTGGCCGCGGCGGGCTCGTCGCGGATGGCGTTGCGCATCTGCTCGGCCGAGTCCGACACGGCGCCGGCGGCGGCGTGGGCGGCCCCGCCGATCTCCTCGCGCGCTTGGTCCGCGGCCGCGGACGCGGTCTGGGCGGCCTGCTCCGTTCCGTCCTTCACGGCGTCGGCCGCGCCGGCCGCGGTCTCCTCCGCGGCGTCCATCATGTCGCCGGCGGCATGCTGGGCCTCATCCATCATCTCGCCGGCGGAGCGCTGGGCGTCGTCCAGCATGTCCCCGGCCGCGTGGGCGGCGTCGGACACGGTCTCGCGCGCCGCGACCACGGGCTCCTCGCCCCGCTTCACGAAGCCGAACCACCACACGGCCAGCAGGGCCAGCAGCACCGCCAGCAGCCCGGCCAGACGGCGGAACACGGGCGACGAATCCTTGGCCTGAGCCCCGAAGGCCGCCAGCTCCTCCTTGCTCACCGGCGCCTCGCCGTCGGGACGGCCCACCAGCTGCATCACCGCGCGCGGCGCCTCGCCCAGCTGGGCCGCCTGGCGGATCATGCCCTCCACGATGGACTCGTGCTGCACGCCGGGCGTCCAGCAGGCCAGGCCCATGCCCGGCTGCGAGGCCCACACGGAGCCGCGGTCGCCGGTGGACGCGCTGACGATGATGTGGTCGTACGCGTCGCCCTGGCGGCGCAGGAACTCCGCCACCTCCTCCGCGCTCACGCGGGTGGGCTGATAGGAGCCCACGCCCAGCACGCGGCCCTTCTTGGGCGCGAAGGGCAGGGGCACCGAGGCGGCCTCCACGCTGATGCCGTAGCGGATCACGTCCACCCAGCCCTCGGCGTCCAGACGGTCCAGCCAGCGGGTCAGGTCGGGGCGGTGATCGTCGCCGTCCACCACCAGGACCTTCTTGTCCCAGCGGATCAGCTCGGCGGCCAGCGCCACGGCCAGGCAGGCCCGGGGCGCGGTGCGCTCGGGCTCGTCCAGGATGAGGATGAGCTTGGGGGCGTCGGGCTGGTCCAGGTGCTCCTCCACGAAGTACTCCAGCCCCGCGTCGCGGGCCAGCTCCGGCGCGGCGGCCGCGAAGCCGCCCTCGTCCTCCAGGCTCCAGCGCTGGGGATCCACCTTCACGTCCACGACGGGCAGCTCGCCCGGTCCGGTGCGATGTCGCATGTTCACCTCTCGGCCTCCTCTCCAAAAGGTCCGCCCTGCGGCGACCAGGCCCGGCGCAGCGCCGTCACCAGATCGTCGTGCTCGTCGTCGTCCAGGGCCCGGGTGTCCAGGCCCAATCCCGCCTGCGAGATGCGCGCCACCACGGCCGGGTCCCCGCACCGCAGCGCCAGGTGGCAGCGTTCCAGCTCCTGGGTCGGGGCGCGCAGCAGGACCATGCGCCCGGGCAGGATGCTGTCGGCGCCGGCGCCGCCGCCCACCTGGGACTCGGACGCCGTCACCTCCCAGCTCCAGCCGTCCGGCAGGTGGGGCGCCAGGGTCTCGCCCAGCCGCTCCGCCGCCGCCTGCAGATCGTCCTCCGTGCGCTCCAGGAAGCGCAGGGTGGGCACGTGGGCCAGGTGGTCGCCGGCCAGGTAGTGGTCCAGCACGCCGTCCACGGCCGCCAGCGTGGTCTTGTCCACGCGGAAGGCGCGCCGCATGGTGTGCCCGCGCATGGCGGCCACCAGGTCGGCCCGGCCGATGATCATGCCCGCCTGCCCGCCGCCGAAGAGCTTGTCGCCGCTGCACGTGATCACGTGGGCGCCGGCGGCCAGGTCCTCGCTCACCGTGAGCTGCGAGGGCAGCCCCCAGCGCGCGGGCGACTCCAGCAGGCCGCTGCCCGCGTCGTAGATCAGCGTGTTGCCGCGGCGGGCGCAGAGCTCGCCCAGCTCCGCCAGCGACGTCTCCTCCGTGAAGCCGTCCAGCACGAAGTTGCTGCGGTGCACCTTGAGCACCACCGCGCCCGGCTCCAGGGCGTTCTCGTAGTCCTTGAGCGACGTGCGGTTGGTGGTGCCCACCTCCACCAGCCGGCAGCCCGTCTCCTCGATGATCTCGTGCAGCCGGAACGAGCCGCCGATGGCCACCACCTCGCCCCGCGAGAGGATGACCTTGGCGCCCCGGGCCAGGGTGCGCACCGCCAGCCACAGGGCGGCGGCGTTGTTGTTGACGATGAGCGCATCCTCGCCCCCGGTCAAGAGCGCGAGCTTGGCCTCCACGCGGCGGCCGCGGTGGCCGCGCCGGCCGGCCTCCAGGTCCATCTCCAGGTCGCAGTTGCGGCGCGCGGCCAGGGCCATGCGCGCCACCGCCTGCTCCGGATAGCAGGAGCGCCCCAGGTTGGTGTGCACCACCACGCCGGTGGCGTTGATGACGCGGGTCATGGCCGGACGGGTCAGCCGGTCGTGGCGGGCCAGGATGCGGTCCGTCAGGGACCGGGTCAGGCTCTCGCGGTCGCCGCCGGCGGCGCCCTCGCCCGCGCGCAGGCGCTCCCGCTCGGCGTCCACGGCGTCCTGCACCACGCGCGTGACCCACTCGCGCCGGCCGTCGACCAGCAGGGGGGCGATGCGGGGATGCTCGAGGAGCTGTCCGACCGATGGGAGGTGGCGAAGGACGTCCTGGCTCATAGACCTGCGTTCCGGCTGAAGATCCGTCTTCGGGCAGGGCGGAGGGGGACCCGGCATGCGGGTCCCACGATCGCACGAATCTATCAGACGGGTCCGGGTCTGTCCAGAATGGCGGCGGCCCCGCCAACCCGCGCTGGACAGGCCCGCCGCCCCGGCCGTACCGTGGGCGGCGAGGAAGGAGTCCCCATGCGCCGAACCGCCCCCATCTGCCTGATCCTGACCCTGCTGCTCGCCGCCGCGGGCTGCGGCCGCCGCGCCGCATCTCCCCCGGTGAACGTGGGTTACGACGCCCTGTTCGAGCCCTGGTCGCACCCTGGGGACCGCCCCCTGGCCGGCCGCCTGATCCTGATCGATCCGGGCCACGGCGGCGTCTTCCGCGGCGTGGTGGGCCGCGACGGCTTCAGCGAGGCCGAGGCCAACCTGGGCGTGGCCCTCTACCTGCGCGGCCTGCTGGAGGAGGCCGGCGCCCGGGTGGTGCTGACCCGCAGCTCCGACCGCGACTTCCTCACCCCCGCCGACAGCAGCCTGGCCGCGGATCTGGCCCACCGCACCGCCCTGTGCGACTCCCTGCGCCCGGACGTCTTCCTGTCGCTGCACCACAACAGCAACGCGGCCCTGGACCGCGATCTGAACGAGACCCAGACCTACTATCCCGTGGGACGCGAGGGCGCCGATCTGGACCTGGCGCGCAGCATCCACACCCACCTGGCGCGGAACCTCGGGATCCGGCCCGCCAAGATCCTGCCCGGCAACTTCGCCGTGCTGCGGGGCGCCCCGGCCGACGTGCCCGCGGTGCTGGGCGAGCCCTCCATGCTGTCCAATCCGGCTGTGGAGGCCAGGCTGGCCACGGCGCCCAAGCTGGAGCTGGAGGCGCGGGCGTACTTCCTGGGGCTGTTGGATTACTTCGCGGGGGGGACGCCGCGGTGGCGGGCGCCGTATGCCGGCGCCGCGACCTGGGTCTTCGAGCCCGGCCCGGAAGGCCCGCCCCTGGACCCCGCCTCGCTCACGCTGCTGGTGGACGGCCGCCCGGAGCCCCTGGACCTCGCCGCCGACGGCCTCACCGCGACCTGGCGCCCCGGCCTGCGCTGGCAGGCCCACCGCGTGCCCGTGGCGCTCACGGCCCGCAACCTTTCCGGTCGGGCCACCCCGACCCTGCTGGACACGGTGCAGGTGACGGGCGCTCCGCAGCTCGTCCTGCGGCGGTATGCGGACGGCTGGTATTCCTGGCGGCTGCTGGATCCTGCGGGAGCCCCGCTCCCCCTGGAAGCCGAGAGCTGGCTCTGCGGACCCGACGGCGACTGCCGGTACCAGCTCGGAGCCGCGGGCGAGAGCGTCGGCGCCGTTCGCCTGGGCGAGACCCGTCCGGTGAGCTGGCAGCTCGGCGACGGCTCCGGCTACGCGGAGTTCCGCCTGCCGCCGCCGCTGCTCGCCCAGGACATGACAACGACCGAGGGCATCCGCTGGGTGCGCCTGACCGGCGGCCCGGGCCCCTGGCAGGACCGCCTGCGCCGCGGCGGGATTCCCGGCGGCCTGACGCCGCCCCCGGCGGACGAGCCCTTCGTCGCCACGCGCCCGGGGGCGCCGCTCTGGCTCGAGCGACCCGGCTGCGCTCCCCTGATCCGCGACGGCGGGGCGATGCCCGACTCCCTTTCGTGGCGCATCCTCTTGCCCCACCTCGCCGGCCGCACCATCGTCATCGACCCCGCCGGCGGCGGCGCCGACGCTCAGGGCACCGCGCCGCTGGGCACCCCCGGCCGCGAGCTCAACCTCCAGGTGGCCCGCCGCCTGGCCGAGCTCCTGCGCGGCGCCGGCATGACCGTCCACCTCACGCGCACGGCCCCGGGCTGGGTGCCGGACGAGGAGAAGGTGCTGCTGGCCAACCGCACCGGCGCCTCGCTCTTCCTGCACCTGCGCCGCGGCGAAGGCCCCGCCCCCGTGCTGGAGCACCACCACGGTTCCGGCAACGGCGCACGCTGGGCGGAGCTCACCGCCGGCGCCTTGGCCGACGCCGGCCTTGCCGCCCCCACCGTGGGCCCCTCCTACGCCTACCTCCTGCGCCACACCGCGCCCCCGGCGCTGAGCTGCGCCCTGCCCATGCCCGCCACCGAGGACGCCGAGCGCGCCGCCCGCACCCCGTCGGTGCAGCAGGCCCAGGCCTGGGCCCTGCTGCGCGCCGTGGACGCCTACTTCCGCGGCGGGGACTTGCCCGCGGGATGGGATCTCGCGTCCTTCATGGCGGAGCACCGCGCCAATTTCCCCCATCCGGACGACCTGGATCTGATCCGCGTGGACGGCCTGGGCTCCTGGCTGCCGCCGACCGCCGACGGCCCCCGCGCCCTGCTCCCCCCGGCCGACGCGCCGCGGATCCTGGAGGTGCGCAGCGGCGACCGCTGGTGGCTGTTCGAGGCCGCGGCCGACGGTCCGCGCCGCCTGCTGTCGGGCGCGGGCGACCGGGCTCTGGACCCCACGGCCACCGAAGCCCCCCGCCCCCTGGAGACGGATGCGACCGGCGCCACGGACCAGCCCTGAGACCGAGCAGGCCCGCTTCCGCCGCGGCGCCGGCCGCCGCCTGCTGGGCGCCCTGGCGGCGGCGCTGCTCCTGCTGCTGCTGGGGATCTGGCTGGGGCCGGACCGCGAGGACGTGATCCGCACCTTCGAGTTCTCCGGCAAGGAGGGCCCGCTGGAGATCATGCCGGAGCTGTCCGTGGACGACGGCCGGGACACCGCCCACCAGGAGGCCCTGCGCCGCGAGGAGCAGCCGCCCCAGCCCGCACCCTACTACGAGATCGAACCGGACGACCCCGAGGCCGTGGAGACCCAGCCCGAGACCGCCCCGCCCGTGCCCACGCCCGCCCCCGAGGAGGAGCTCCTGGAGGACGCGGACCTGGACGAGGTGGACGCGGTGGAGATGAGCCTCCCCTCCCAGACCAACCCCTGGTTCAAGCTGATCACCATGGTGCGGCCGCGCTATCCGCTGGACGCATCGCCCGCCGACCGCGCCCTGCCCAAGCTGGAGGTGGAGGTGGCCTTCTACGTGGCGCCCACCGGCGAGGTGCAGGGGGCCTACATCCTGAGCAACGAGGGCGGTCCCGCCTTCGCCGACGTGGTGCTGCGCGCGGTGCAGCAGTGGCGCTACGAGCCCCTGCCCGGCAACAAGGCCCCGGAAGGGTTCTGGAACCGCCTCACGCTGACCTTCGTCTCGCCCCGGCCCGTGCGCTCCGTCTCCCCCTGAACGACGACGCGGGAACGCCTCCCCGGCGTCCCCGCGCGATCTTCCTGTCCTGCCGGCCCTCTCAGCGCCGCAGCAGGCCCGCGGGCTCCGGCGGCGACGCCAGCGTGTCCGCGGCGGCGGCGGCGGCTTCCGCGGCGGCCGCGGCCTCCGCGTCGGCCCGCAGGGCATCGCTGTACAGGTGCATGGGGAACGGCACGATGCTCCCCTGGTCGAACATGCGCAGGCTGGCGGCCATGACCTCGGGATCGGCGGCCGCCTCACGGCGCAGCTGCAGGCGCTCGCCCAGGGCGCGGCGCAGGTCGCCGTGGGTCTGGGCGCCGCTGTCGCCCATGGTCTGGAACAGGAGCATGGACGCCAGGAAGGCCTGCCGTGCGATGGCCGTGGCCTCGCCGGGCATCTCCGCCGGATCCCAGCGGGCGTCGAACAGGCGCGACCACTCGTCCGGGTAGAGGGCGGCGTCGCTGGGGAACACGGCGCGCGAGAGGACGGAGCCGATCTCCCGCGCCAGGCGCGGCGAGTTCCACTCGCTGGGGCCCAGGATCAGGGCGCCGGTGCGGTAGAAATCCAGCTGGGGGCCCAGGATCATCATCTGGTCCGGGCCGGCGGGCACGTAGATGGCCTCCGGACCGGCGTCGGTGATGCGCTTGAGGGGCTCGCGGAAATCCGTGAGGCCCGTGTTGAACGCCTCCAGGGCCACCACGTCGCCGCCCATCTCCAGCACGGCGTCGGCGAAGACCTGGGCGCGGCGCAGGCCCTCGGCGTCGTCCGGATGCAGCACCGCCACGCGGTGCTTCAGCATGACCTGCACCACCAGCCGCGCCAGCAGGCGCGACTCGAAGAGGCCGGTCACGTTGGTCTGGAAGGTGTTGGGGCCCAGCTCCCAGATGCGCAGGTTGGTGGCCGTGGGCGAGATGATGGGCACGCCGTAGGACTCGGCCGTGAGGCTGGCCGCCACCGAGGGCGCGCTGAGCAGGGCACCCACCAGGGCCAGGGGACGCTCCTCGGCCATGAAGCGGCGCACGGCCAGGGCGGCGGTGACCGGGTCGCCCTCGCTGTCGCGCACGCTCAGCACGTACTCGCGCCAGCCGGCGCGGTTGGCCTCCTGGGCGGCCAGGGCCACGCCGTCGTAGAAGGCGTTGCCCAGCACGGTGTAGCGGCCGGTCAGGGGCACCAGCACGCCCACCTGCAGGGGGTCCACGTCGCCGGGCGGGGTGATGCCGGGGGCGGCGGGGGTCAGGGCGTCGCCCACGCCGGTCAGCAGCTGTTCCGCGTGGGCGGTCCAGGGATCCGCGGGCTCGTCGGTCTGCAGGGCGGCGAAGGCGCGGCGCGCCTCCGGACCGCGGTCCTCGGTGACCAGGGCGCGGATCCAGAGGTACGACAGGTACGGGTGCAGGCCGCTGGCCGGATGCGCGGCGGCCAGGGTCTGGAGCTCGTCGGCGGTCAGGCGGCCGGTGACGGTGTCCAGACGGGCGGCGTCGGCGTCGCGGTCGCGGGCCAGGCCCGCGATGTCGTGGGCGCGCACCAGGGCGTCGGCGGCCCGGGGCCAGTCCTGGTCCGCGGCGTGGATGTCCGCGCGCAGCAGCAGGACGTCGCGCCGCTCGGGGCTGCGGCCGCCCTCGCGCAGCAGCGAGGAGGTGAGGCGCAGGGCCTCGTCGGGATCGTTCAGGTCCACGGCCGCGCGGGCGGACAGCAGGCGCACCTGGTCCAGCTGCGCGTAGCCCTGGTAGTGGTCCAGGAGCTCATGGCCCAGGCGCAGGGCGGCGCGGTGGTTGCCCTGGGCCTGCTCGTCCTCCATGCGGGCGTGGAGGCGCGCGGCCAGGGCCAGGTCGTCGGCGCTGAGGCCGGCGGCCGGGGATTCGGCGGCGGGACGGCCCGCCGGGCCCGTGGCGCAGCCCGCCAGCAGGAGCACGGCGGCCAGCGCGGCCAGCAGCGCGGGGATGGAGCGATGCGCGATCACGGCGCCTCCTCGGGGGTGGGGGCATCCTCGATGCGGAAGGTGGAGGCGCCCAGCACCAGGCCGTCGCGGTCCAGCACGCGGACCTCCCACTCGCCGCTCCAGCGCGGCAGGATGGACTTGCTGGACCAGGTGCGCCAGTCGGGCGAGCGCACGGCCAGGGGCACGCGGCTGCGGATCTGGTCCTCGTGGAGCCAGAGGTGGGTGACCTGCGTGGTGTCGGCGGCGCCGGTCAGCCGCGTGAAGCAGTAGAGGCGCTCCACGTCTTGGGGGAAGGCGTCGCCCACGCCCAACGGGGCGCGGGTCTCGCGGTCCACATCCCGGCAGACGTGGATCTCCGCAACCTGCACGGGCGTGGGCTCGGATTCCGCGGACGCGGGCGCGGCGGCCAGCACCATGGCCAGCAGCGGCAGCACGAGCATTCTACTCATGGCGTTTCCCTCCTGAGGATGCCATCGGAAACCAGGGATTCGTAACACAGGCGAGGCGGCGCTGCAACGCCGCCCCGCCTCGCGCGTGAATCCCGCCGCTACGCCCTAGTTCGCCAGGTCGCGCAGCTCCTGGATGCTCTTGGGCGTGGAGAAGTTGACCGAGTTCATGTTCTCCATCATGAAGCGCGCCTGCTCGGCCAGCTCCGAATCCGGATGATCGCGCACGATGCCGAGCAGGAACCCGCGCGCCCGGCGCGTATCGCCCCAGGTGTCCAGGTAGATGTTGGCCTTCATGAACAGGGCCTTGGGCACGAATTCGGAGTCCGGGAACTCCTCGATGATGATGTCGAAGAGCTGGAGCTGCTTGTCCGGGTCGTTGGCCAGCACGCCGTGCTGGAAGATCTCCTCGGGCGTGCGTCCGAAGCCCGGGGCGTACTCGCCGTAGAGCTCCACCGTCGCGGTCTTGCGCAGCTCGTCCAGGCGCTCCTCCTCCACCTGCTTGCGCAGCGAGGGCATGAAGTCCGCGATGACGCGCTCGCGCACCTCGTTCAGGGTGAGCTGGCGCTCGTGCCGTCGGTCCAGCACCTCGATGATCTGCCAGCGGTCGCCGATGGGGACGGGCTCGTGCAGGCCGATCTCCCAGCCGTACACCATCTCGCTCATCTCCTTGCCGTACTTCACGAAGCGCACGAAGCCGCCGTTGCTCACCCAGCCCAGGTCGCCGGCTTCCCGCGCGCTCATGATGTTCTTGGAGAAGCGCGAGACCACGTACGGGAAGGCCGATTCACGGCCGCCGGCGTGCAGCGCCTCCCAGGCCGCGTCGGCCTCGGCCTTGTTCAGGCACTCGATGTGGCGGATGTGCACCGCGCCCTCGGCCATGTAGTGCTGCTTGTTGGCCTCGTAGTGGGCCTTGATGTCCTCCTCCGACGGCGCCAGGCCCTGGAAGAGCTCCAGCTCGCGGTAGGCGGCGATGATGGTGCTGCGCTGCTGGGCGATGAGCTGCTGCGACACCAGCGCGTCCAGGTAGAGCTCCTTGTCCACCGACTGCTGGTAGAGCAGGGCCTCGTCCACCATGAAGCGCAGGAAGCGGCGCTCCCAGTCCTCGCCGCTGTAGAAGCGCACCATGTCGGTGGGCAGCTCCTTGTGGCGCAGCTCCAGGTCATGCTGGGTGATCTCCAGGTCGCCCACGCGGGCGATGACCGGCGAGAGGTCCTTGAGGCCGTTGCCGAAGACCTCGCCCGAGAGCGTGATGCCCTCGACGGCGGTCTCGCCGGCCTTCTGGTCGTTGCAGGCGCCCAGGCCCAGCGCCAGGGCGGCCAGGGCCGTGAGCAGGAGGAGTCGACGAAGGAACGGGGCGTGCATACGGCTCTCCTTGCTGGGTTCCGGTTCTCTGGATCTTCGCGGAGACGCGAAGGGCCCGGGGCGCATGCCCGGGCCCCGCTCCGTGAGACGTCGCCGTGAGGCGGATGATCAGGCCTCGGCCCGGACCACCCACACCTTCACGGGGACCTCCACCTCCGCGTGCAGCTTCAGGGGCACGGTGTAGACACCGAGCTGCTTGATGGGTTCCTCGAGATGCACCATGCCGTGCTCCACCTCGTGGCCCAGGTCCTGCAGGGCCTTGGCGATCTCGCGCTTGCCCACGGCCCCGTAGAGGTGCTCCTCCTCGTTCGCCTGCACGCTGATGGTGCAGGAGACTTCGGAGAACGACGCCGCCTTGTCCGCGGCGATCTTCTTCAGCTTGGCGCTCCGCAGGTGGGCGTGGCGCTCGCGCTCGGCATGAGCCTTGAGCTCGCTCTTGCTCGCGACCGCCGCCAGACCCTGCGGGACCAGATAGTTGCGGGCGTACCCCGGGGCGACGTTGGCGACCTCGCCGGCCCGGCCCAGGTTCTCCACGTTCTGGAGAAGGATGACGTCCATGACTGCTCCTTATCGCGTCGGGTCCGGTCTACCGGAAGTAGTCCTTGATGAAGGGCACGAGCGCCAGGTGACGGGCGCGCTTGACCGAGGTGGCCAGCATGCGCTGGTGCTTGGGGCACGTGCCGGTGTTCCGCCGGGGCGCGATCTTGCCGCGCTCGGTGCAGAACTTCCGCATGAGGTCCATGTCCTTGTAGTCGATGACGACGAAACCCTCGGTGCAGAAGAAGCACTTCTTCTTCTTCGCCGGGCGCCGCTTCTTCTTCTTGCTGTCCTTGGCGCGACTCTTGGCCATCGCTGCGTTCCTTTCCTCTCGCCGGGGCTCTCACGGGGCCGCCGGCCGGGTTCCTGGAGTTCCTAATCCTCCGAATCGTCCATCTGCTCCTCGACGGGGGCGGGGCGGCGCTTGGCACGGCTGGCCTCGTTGCGCTCCTTCCACTCCTCGTCGACCACGATCAGGTGCCGCAGGACCTTGCTGTCCAGACGGAATTCGGTGTCCAGGACGGCGACGGCGTCGCCCTCGGAACGGAAACGCAGGTGCATGTAGTTGCCCCGCGTCTGGTGCTGGATGTCGTACGCCAGCTGACGCACGCCCCAATGGTTGCGCTCGTTGATCTCGCCGGCGTGCTCACCGACGACGCGCTGCACCTTGGCCACCCGCGACTCCATCTCGGTCTCGGGCTCGTCGGCCTGCAGCACGAAGATCATCTCGTACTTGTTCATGGAACCTCCCCTCGGTCGGTCGGCCCGATCTCTTTCCCGCGGCGCGGGTGGACCGGGCAGGGATGTTGCGGGAGCGCGTGGGCTCCCCTGCTATGAGCGTCCGGGCGCACGCGTCCGGACGGGCCGCCTCTCGACGGCCGACCCCGGATGATAGCTCATCGGGGCGGACTTGGCAAATCCTCATCGGCGGACGGCCGCGGGGGGCGCCGCCGGTTGCAGCGGCTGGCCGCCCCGTCCACCCCCAGGGCCAGGACCAGCTCCAGGGCGTCGGCCCCGGCGCGGACCAGCTCGGCCACGGCCGCGGCGTCCGACGCGGGGAACGCCTCCAGCACGTAGTCCGCCCAGGCGGCCGGCGGCACGGGCTCCTCGCCGCCCACCCCCAGACGCAGCCGCGGGTAGTGCTCGCCCCCCAGGCAGCGGTCCAGGGACGCCAGGCCGTTGTGCCCGCCCGCGCTGCCCCGCGCCCGCAGGCGCACGGCGCCCAGGGGCAGGGCGATGTCGTCCACCACGATCAGCGGCCGCCGCCCCGATCCCGTGTCCGGCACGGGGAACCCGTCCTCGTCAGGCGGCGGCGGCGGCGCCCCGGTCAGCGCCAGGCCCTCGGCCCGGGCCCAGCCCGCCAGGGCCTCCCCGCTGCGGTTCATGTAGGCCAGGGGCTTGATCAGCGTCACCGGCCGGCCCTGGACGGTCCCCGCCGCCGCCTGGCAGGCGTGGCGCAGGGGGCCGAAGCCCAGGCCGTGGCGGCGGGCCAGCTCGTCCAGGCAGAGGAAGCCGATGTTGTGCCGCGTGTCCGCGTACTCGGGCCCCGGGTTGCCCAGCCCCACGATCAGTTCCACGCGCATCCTCCTTCGCGGCCCGCGCGCGTGCGGGCCGGCAAACGACGAGGCGGCCCCTGGGGGGCCGCCTCGCGGGTCGGGTTCGGAACCGCGGCGGGAGACGCGCTACTCGGCGGCGTCGCCCTCGGCGGCCTCGGCCGGCTCGTCCTCGTCCACGATGGAGTTCGGGTTCAGCTTGAGGATGACCTCGTCGCCGTCCGTCAGGATCTCGCCGTTCTCCAGGGTGAGGTCCGAGACGCAGAGCTTGTCGCCCACGCCCAGACCGCTGATGTCCACGGCGATGGAGTCCGGCACGTGACGGGGGCGGCACTCCACCTCCACCGCGCGACGGGCCACGTCCAGCACGGCGTCGCCGCTGCGCACGGCGCGGGACTCGCCGGTGATGTCCAGGCCCACCACCAGGCGCACGGGCACGCCCTGGGGGATCTCCATCAGGTCGATGTGGAAGATCTCATCGCTCACGGGGTGCGCCTGCACCTCGCGCAGCACCGCGATGCAGGAGTCCGCCTCGCCCTCGATGGTCAGGTTGAACAGGGGGCTGCGGCCGGAATGCTTCAGGATCCGGACCAGCTGGGCCGTGTCCACTTCCAGGCTGGCGGCGGCCTGCCGCTCGTTCCCGTAGATGATCGCGGGGGTGCGGCCGCCGGCGCGCAGGCGGCGGTTCTCGTTCTTCCCGGTCTCGGATCGGGGATAGGCGGTCAAGCTGATCAGGCCCATGGCTGTTGCCTCCGGAAACTCGTCGGTCGTGCCGCGGGGCCGGGCGCAGCGCACGCCGCGCGGCCCGACGCGGTCGGGTCAAAGGACCGCTCAATTAAGCACTCCCCCGCCCCGTTGTCAAGAAAACGTCCTCATCCCTCCCCCGGAACCACCTCGGGGCAGGAGTCGGATGCCTTCGTACCGTTCTTCGGACCGAGCCGAGGCCGTCGGCGGGGTGCGAGGCCGAGGCGCCTCCCGCAGCCGTAGCCCAGCTACGGCGAGGAGAGGCAACGCTGGCATCGTGCCGCGCCGGCGGCCTCGGCGACGGGAGAAGGGCGGTACGGAGGCATCAGACGAAAAGCTTGCTCACCGTCTTCTCGTTGTGGATCCGCACGATGGCCTCGCTCAGCAGCCCGCTCATGTCCAGCACCTGGACCTTGGGGCACTCCTCGTGACGATGGAACGGGATGGTGTTGCTGACCACCACCTCGCGGATGCTGTCGCGGCTCAGCCGCTCCAGGGCCGCGCCCGAGAAGAGCGGATGGGTGGCGCAGGTGACCACGGACAGGGCGCCTTCGGCCATGCAGACGTCGGCGGCCTGGGTGATGGTGCCCGCTGTGTCGATCATGTCGTCGAAGATCACCACGTCCTTGCCCTTCACGTCGCCGATGAAGTTCATCACCTCGGCCTTGTTGGCCTCCGGCCGCCGCTTGTCGATGATGCTCAGGGGGCAGCCCAGGCGCTTGGCGAAGGAGCGGGTCATCTTGATGGAGCCCACGTCCGGGGCCACCACGGCCATGTTGGTCTTGTCGGCGTCGTCGAAGTGGCGCAGCAGCACCGGCGCCGAGTACAGGTGGTCCACCGGGATGGAGAAGAAGCCCTGGATCTGGGGCGCGTGCAGATCGATGGTCAGCACGCGGTCCGCCCCCGCCGAGGTGATCAGGTCCGCCATCACCCGCGCGCCGATGGGCACCCGCGGCTGGTCCTTGCGGTCCTGGCGCGCGTAGCCGTAGTACGGGATCACCGCGGTGACGCGCCGGCACGAGGCCCGCTTCACGGCGTCGATGATCAGCAGCAGCTCCATGATGTTCTCGGCCGGCGGGTTGGTGGGCTGGATGATGAAGACGTCGGTGCCGCGGATGTTCTCGCGGATCTTGACGTTGATCTCCCCGTCGGAGAAGCGCCCCAGTTCCACGTCGAGCAGGGGCAGCTGCAGGTGGGCGGCGATCTTGGCGGCCATGTCGGGATGGGCGGAGCCGCTGATCAGGACGAGCTCGTTCATGGTCCGGGATTCTCCGAGGGCTGGAGCGTCAAGGGAGGACGGGCGGGTTCCGGGCGCGCGAACGCCCGCACCATAGACAATGACCGGGTGCGGGACAACCGGGAATCTGCGGGCGAGGCAGGTTTTCGACGGCGGGGGGCGGACATGGCTGGGGCGGCAGGATTCGAACCTGCGAATGCATGGACCAAAACCATGTGTCTTACCACTTGACGACGCCCCAGCGAGCCGTCCGGGCCGAGACGAGCTCGGCGGATGCTAGTAGGTCTCCTCCAGGGCGGAGTCGTCGGCGCCGCGGACGGGCATGGGCACCTCGCCGCGCTCGGCGCGGGCCAGCTCCTCCTTGTACGCCGCGATGATCAGGGACTCCATCCACTCGCGGGTCTTCATGTTGATGGGGTGCGCGATGTCCTGGAAGGAGCCGTCGCGCCGGCGGCGGTTGGGCATCGCCACGAACATCCCCTGCGCGCCCTCGATGATCTTGAGGCCGCGCACGACGAAGCTGTTGTCCAGCGTGATGCTGGCGAAGCCGCGGAGCTTCTCGTCGTCGCGAAGGGTGATCCTGATTTCGGTGATCTCCAAGACAGCACCTCTTCCCTAAGTCGCTGCTGGAGGCGCGAGGCCGGGGCCGGTCATTCGTCCGTGAAGACCACCCCGGCGGGATGCGGCCGCGCCCGCCGGACGTCCCAACCGTCCGCCGCGAGCCGTTGCTCGATCCCCGCCATGGTTCGATCGTCGGCGAAGGCGCCGAAGATCGCGGAGCCGCTTCCGGCCAGCAGGGCCACGGAGGCTTGTTCCCGCAGGTCGAGCAGCAGTCGTTGCAGAGCGGGCTGGTCCGGCAGCACGACCTCTTCGAGGCGGTTGGTTCCGAACCAGGAACCCGCTGGAAAACGGGCGATTAAGGCCTCCGCATTCCGGATGCTAACTTTCGGTGCACGGGTTGTCAATCCAAGATTCAGACGGTCGTAGACCGCCGCCGTGGACAGCGACAGCTTGGGTTTGACGATGAGGAAATGGCAGCGGCGCACCGGCGACAGGGGCGTCAGGTCGGTGCCGCGGCCGCGGGCGAGCTGGGTGCCGCCGCGGATGAAGAAGGGCACGTCGGAGCCCAGCTCCGCGCCCAGGGCCTCCAGCTCGTCCACGCCCAGGCGCGTGCCGAAGAGGCGGTCGCAGGCCAGCAGGGCCGCCGCGGCGTTGCCGCTGCCGCCGCCCAGGCCCGCCTCGCTGGGGATCTCCTTGCGCAGGTGCAGGCGCAGGTGGCCGGAGCGGCCGGTGCGCTCGCAGAACAGGGCCGCGGCGCGGTGCACCAGGTTCGTGGCGTCCTCGGGCGCGGAGCCGAACGGCTCCACCGCCAGGTCCAGGCGGGGCTCGCGTCCCTCCCACACGTCGGCCAGCTCCACCTCCAGGCGGTCGAAGAGCGTGACCGCCTGCAGGATGGTCTCGATCTCGTGATAGCCGTCGGGCCGGCGGAACAGCACCTCCAGGTGCAGGTTCACCTTGGCCGGCGAACGCAGCGCCACCCGCCTGCGCGGCGCCTTCACTCCGTGTCCGTTCACGCGTCCTCCCCTGCGGCCTCGTTCTCGAGGATCTCGCACAGCAGATGGCCCATGGTGATGTGGATCTCCTGGATGCGCGGCGTGTCCGCCGACGGCGCGATCAGGGCGCCGTGCACGTCGCCGGCCAGGGCGCCGCCGTCGCCGCCCAGGAAGCCGTGCACGCGCAGGCCCATGGCGCGGGCCGCCGCCGCCGCGTTCACGCAGTTGGGCGAGTTGCCCGAGGTGCTGATCACCAGCAGCACGTCGCCCGGCGAGCCGAGGGCCTCCACCTGGCGGGCGAAGACGTGGTCGTAGCCGTAATCGTTGGCCACCGCGGTCAGCGTGGAGGCGTTGACGGTGAGGGCCACGGCGGGCAGGGCGCGCCGCTCCCCGCGGAAGCGGCCCACCAGCTCCGCCACGATGTGCTGGGCGTCGGCGGCGCTGCCTCCGTTGCCGGCCACCAGCAGGCGGCCGCCGCCGCGCCAGGCCTGCAGCACGTCGGCGGCCAGGGCCGTGACGGCCTCCAGGTGCGCGGCGCCGAGCCGCTCCATGGCGGCGCGGTGGTCCGCCAGCGTGCGCGCGTAGAGGTCCGCGGCGCGCTGCAGGGCGCGGTGGTTCATCGTTCCTCCTCGGCGGCGTCCTCGCGCCGCAGCAGCTCCAGGTAGCGGTCCAGGGCGTCGCGCCAGTCCGGGCGCGGCGGACAGCCCCGCGCCTCCAGGGCGCGGCTGTGCAGCACCGAGCAGGCGGGCCTGCGCGCGGGCGTGGGATACTCCGCGCTGGTGCACGGCCGCACCTTGGCGGGATCGTGACCCTCCCGCGCGGCGATCTCCCGCGCGAACTCGAACCAGGTGCACACGCCGGCGTTGGTGGCGTGGTAGCGGCCCGGCGTGCCGTCCATGGCCAGGTAGGCCAGCACCCGCGCCAGATCCGGCGCGTAGGTTGGGCAGCCGCGCTGGTCCTCCACCACGCGCAGCTCGTCGCGCTCGCGCAGCAGGCGGCGGATGGTCCGCACGAAGTTCTTGGGCCCCGGGCCGAAGAGCCAGCTCGTGCGCACGATCTGGCCGCGGCCGCCCATGGCCTCCACCGCCAGCTCCGCGGCGGCCTTGGTGGCGCCGTAGTGGCTCAGGGGGGCTCGAGGGGCGTCCTCGTGGTAGCCGTCCGCGGCATCGCCGGCGAAGACGTAGTCCGTGCTCACGGCGCTCAGGCCGATCTCCAGGGCGCCGCAGCGGTCCGCCAGCAGGGCCGTGGCCTCGGCGTTGGCGCGCCAGGCGATGTCGCGGGCGGTCTCGGCGCCGTCCACGTCGGTGTAGGCCGCGCAGTGGATCACCCACGCGGGCCGATGGACCCGCAGCAAGGCGTCCACGTCGTCCGGGCGGGTCAGATCGCCGTCGGGCAGATCCACGCCCACGGCGTCTTGGTCGGCGCAGGCCGCCACGACCGCGCGCCCGAGCATGCCGGCGGCGCCGGTGATCAGGATCCTCACGGGGTCACTCCTCGCCGTCGGCGGCGGCCGCCGCGCGCACGGCCGACTGGGCCAGGCCCGGCGGGAAGCCGCGGCCGGTCAGGAAGCGCACGCCCTTGGCCAGGGTGCGCGGGTCATGGGGATCGCCGCCGCGGCGCCGCCACCAGCTCCGGGCGGCGCGGTCGGCGGCCTCGCGTTCATCGGCGTCGTCCAGGGCATCCGCGGCCACCGCCGCGGCCACGCCCGCGGCCACGCCCTTCTCCCTCAGCTTGGCCTCCAGGAAGCGCCGGCCCACCGCCTTGGTGCGCACCGTGTCCCGGCACCAGGCCTCCGCGTAGTGGCGGTCCGAGTGGAGGCCCTGGGCCTCGAACATGTCCAGCACGGCCGCGGCGGATTCGGGGTCGATGCCGCGGTCGGTCAGCTTGCGCTGCAGGTCGCGCCGGGTGTGCAGGCGGCGGTCCAGCATCTCGAACACCAGCCGGGCGGCGGTCTTGCGCGCCGCGGCGGCGCGCAGGGCGGCCTCCGTCTCCGGCGCGAGGGACTCCCCCGGCACGGGAAGAGCCGGCGGCAGGGAATCCGCCGCCAGCTCCAGTTCGCTCCCGTCGCTCAGGACGACGCGCACGGTCCGGTCGTCGCCGTCCAGCGACACCAGCCGCACGGGCGTCCCGTCGGCCACCGCCTAGCCCGCCGTGGCGGCCGACGACTTGCGGCCGCCCTTGGCCTTGGCCGGAGCCTCCGCGGCGTCCTCGGCCGGCGCGTCGTCGGCGGCCGGGGCGGCCTTCTCCTGCAGCACGCCGTAGTGGATCAGCACCTGCTTCTCGATGCGGGCGTAGAGGTCCTCGTTCTCGTGCAGGAACTCGCGCACGTTCTCCTTGCCCTGGCCCAGGCGCTCGTCGCCGTAGCTGTACCAGGCGCCGGACTTCTGCACGATGCCCGCGGCCACGCCCAGCTCGATGAGGTCGCCCTCCTTGCTGATGCCGCGGCCGTAGAGGATGTCGAACTCCGCCTTCTTGAACGGCGGCGCCACCTTGTTCTTGACCACCTTCACGCGCACGTGGTTGCCCACCACGTCCTCGCCCTGGGTCAGGGCGCCCACGCGGCGGATGTCCAGGCGCACGGAGCTGTAGAACTTGAGCGCGTTGCCTCCCGACGTGGTCTCGGGGTTGCCGAACATCACGCCGATCTTCATGCGGATCTGGTTGGTGAAGATCACCAGGGTGTTGGTCTTGCTGATGGCGCCGGTGAGCTTGCGCAGGGCCTGGCTCATGAGGCGGGCCTGCAGACCCACGTGCTGGTCGCCCATCTCGCCCTCGATCTCCGCGCGCGGCACCAGGGCGGCCACGGAGTCCACCACCACCACGTCCACGGCGCCCGAGCGCACGAGCATCTCGGTGATCTCCAGGGCCTGCTCGCCGGTATCCGGCTGGCTGACCAGCATGTTGTCGATGTCCACGCCCAGCTTGCGCGCGTACGCCGGGTCCAGGGCGTGCTCGGCGTCCACGAAGGCCGCCACGCCGCCCTTCTTCTGGGCGTTGGCCACGGCGCTCAGGGCCACGGTGGTCTTGCCGCTGCCCTCGGGGCCGTAGATCTCCACCACGCGGCCCTTGGGCAGGCCGCCGATCCCCAGGGCGATGTCCAGGGCGAGGCTGCCGGTGGACACGGCCTCGATGCCGTCCACCACGTTGTCCTCGCCCAGAAGCATGATGGCGCCCTTGCCGAACTGCTTCTCGATCTGCGCGCGCGTCAGCTCCAGCGCCTTGGCCTTCTCCTGCTGCCTGTCCATCGCCATGGTTCGCTCCTTGCGGTTCTGGGGTCCGGTGTCCGGGAGGCTCGATCGGCGTGACGGCGCCGGGGGACGGCGATCCCGCGGCGGATCAACGAAGTGCTGGCGGCCGGGGTCCGGACAGGGGCGTCCACCTTACATCCTGGATTCCGCGTCCGCCAGCGGAAAGCGTTCCAGGACGGCGTAGCGGGCCCCTTCCGGCCCCAGCATGCTCTGCACCAGCGCCACGGCCGCGGCCCGGAAGGGAGGCGGCGCCGGGTCCGGCAGCGTCGCCAGCCGTGCCGCCAGGTCCGCCGGCGCCGACCGCCGCACCCGGCCCAGGGTGAGGTGGGCGCGGAAGGCGGCGTCGATCGCGCGCGGACGCCAGGGATCCAGGGCCGTGACGACGCGCGCGGCCAGGTCCTCCAGCAGGCCGTCGCTCGTCAAGGGCAAGATCAGGACCCGCGGCCGGCGGCGGTCGGGAAACGCGTCCGGGGCGCCGCAGCGCACCTCCCCCGCCGCCACATCCGCCACGGCGCGGCGCAGGGCCTCCGCCAGCGCCGGCACGGCATCGGCGGGCTGCTCGCCCAGGAAGCGCAGGGTGGCGTGAAGGTTGGCGGGCGGCGTCCAGCGCACGCCGTCCATCCCAGCGCGGGCGTCAAGCCACGGGGTCAGCGCCGCGCGCACCTGTTCCCCGGGATCGACGGCAGCGAAGAGCCTCACGCCTGCGGCCCCGCCCAGGGATCGGCGTCGGTCAGCAGGTGGCGGCGCAGGGCGTCCAGCGCATGGGACACGGCGAGCTGGCGGTTGCGCTCGCGGAAGGAGCGGAAGCGGTGGACCCCGGTCCAGACGCCGCCCGGCGCGGCCAGGCCGATCCAGGTGGTGCCCACGGGCTTGTCGTCGCTGCCGCCGTCCGGGCCGGCGATGCCGGTCACGGACAGGGCGTAGTCCGCTCCCAGGCGCCGGCGCGCGCCGGCGGCCATGGCCGCGGCCACGGGCGACGACACGGCGCCGTGGGCGGCCAGCACGTCGGCGGGCACGTCCAGCAGGTCGCCCTTGGCGGCGTCGGCGTAGGTGAGCAGGCCGCCCAGGAACACGGCGGAGGATCCGGACACGTCGGTGATCGCGGCGCCGATCATCCCGCCGGTGCAGGATTCGGCCACGGCCAGGGTGGCCCCCCGCTCGCGCAGCGCCGCCACCGTCACGTCGTTGAGCTCGGCCATGTCCCGCGCGTACACGCGGTCGCCCAGCACGGCGTCCAGGGCCGGCCCCAGCTCCGGGTCCAGGCCCGCGGCGTCGGCGGCGGCCACCTGCACGTCCACGCCCCAGCGCGTGAGCCACCAGCTCCACAGGGCGTGGGGCCAGCGGTCGCGCAGCGGCGCGGTGCGGCGGGCCACCTCCGGCTCGGGCAGGGTGCAGGTGCGGCGGATCACCGTGGACGGCGCGGCCGCCAGCAGCCCCCGCGCGGCCAGCTCCGTCTCCACGGCCGGCCACAGCGCGGCGATCTCCGACGGCGGCCCCGGCAGCAGCACGCACACGCGTCCCCGCGCCTCGCCCACCAGAGCGGGGGCGGTGCCGGCCGGATTGATCAGCGAGCGGAAGCCCACGGGCCGGCGGGCCTGCCCGGCCAGATGCGGCCCGAAGGGCACGCCGCGACCCTCGGCCCAGCGCCGCAGCGCGGCCTCCACGCCCGCGTCGTCCTCCAGGGGCGACCCGGCCCAGGCGGCCACGGAGGCCACGGTCAGGTCGTCCGGCGTGGGCCCCAGGCCGCCGGTGAGGATCACCAGGCGGGCGTCGGCCGCGGCGTCCAGGGCGGCGGCGATGGCCTCGGCGCGGTCCGGCACCACGGCCACGCCGCGCACGCGCACGCCGTAGGCCAGCAGGCGCCGCTGCGTGGCGGAGGCATTGGTGTCCACGGTGCGTCCGATGAGCAGCTCGTCCCCCACGGAGATGAGCCGGGCGCTCACCATCCGGTCACCGCCAAGGTGATGCGCAGGGCGATGTGCGCGTAGATGCCGGCGGCCACGTCGTCCAGGGTGATGCCCCAGCCGCCGGGCAGCGACTCGAAGCGGCGCACGGGGTACGGCTTGGCGATGTCGAAGAGCCGGAACCAGAAGAAGCCGGCGATCCAGCCCGCCCACCCGGTGCTCACGCCCAGGTAGGTGACGATCATGCCCGCGATCTCGTCGCTGACCACCACGGACGGATCCTTGCCCTCGCGCTGCTCCACCCACGTGGCGCAGGGCACGCCGATCAGCAGCACCAGGAAGAGCAGCCCCACCTGCACGGGCCAGCCCACCGGGGCGATCAGCCCCCAGAGCACGGCCCAGGCCAGGCTGGCCACGGTGGCGGGGGCGATGGGCGCGAAGCCCGTGCCCAGGAACGAGGCGAAGGCGTAGATGGCGATCTTCTTCAAGGAGCCCTCCCGGCTGAGTTGCGGGAAGGGTAGTGGGACGTCGGCGGCGGGTCAACGTCGGCGGCGGGTCAACGTCGGCGGATCAGGCCTCGTCGGCCAGGGCGGCGTCCAGCAGGTCGGCCAGGCGGCCGGCGTCCAGGTCCAGCAGGCGGTGGGCCTGGCCGGCCGGCACCGACGGCTCCAGGTAGGCCAGCAGCACCGTGCCGGCGCCGCCGCGGGTCAGGTAGACGGTGTGGCGGGCGTCGGTCAGCAGGCAGGCGTGGTGGCGGCCCTCCGGATCCAGCACGCCGTCCACGCGGCGGGCCGCGGCCAGGCGCGAAGCCGCCAGGGCCGCCACGTCGCCCTGGGGCTCGCGCCCTTCGTGCAGGATGAGGCGGCCCTCGCCGTCGAGCAGCACCACGCCCAGCACGCCGTCGCGGCCCAGCAGGGCCAGCAGGCAGTCGTGCACCGCGGCGTAGAGGTCGTTGCGCTCCGGCAGGTTCGCCATGGGGCTCGCTCCAGGGCCCGGACCGGGGCGGTCCGGGCGGTGTGGGTTCGCCGATCTGTTCGGCCGGGAAGCGGCCGGGCTTGAAGGGTTTCCGGCGCGGCGTGCAGGCGGCGCTAGAACCCGCGCCGGTGCTGGAAGGCCCGCTGCAGGGTGGCCTCGTCCGTGTACGCCAGGGCGCCGCCCACGGGGATGCCCGTGGCCAGGCGCGTGAGCTGCAGACCCACGGACGCGAACATGCGCTGGATGTAGAGGGCCGTGGCCTCCCCCTCCACGCTGGCGTCCAGGGCGAGGATCATCTCGGTCACGCCGTCCTCGCGCACGCGCGCGGCCAGCCGGTCGAAGGGCAGGTCCTCCACGCGCACCCCGTCCAGGGGCGAGAGCAGCCGTCCCAGCACGAAGTAGCGGCCGCGGAAGAAGCCGGCCCGCTCGAAGGGCAGGATGTCCACCGGCGACGCCACCACGCACAGCGCCGCCGCGTCGCGCGAGGCGCTGCGGCAGATGCGGCAGGGATCGTCCTCGGTGATGGCGCCGCAGCGGGTGCAGGTGGCCACCACCTCGCGGGCGTGGGCGATGGCCTCCAGCAGCTCCACGGCGGTCTCGTCGCGGTCGCCCACCAGCTCCAGGGCCAGGCGCGTGGCCGACTTGCGTCCCACGCCGGGCAGGCGTCCCAGGGCGCGCACCAGCCGCTCCAGCGCTGGCGACTGGAACTCGCCGCCGTCGTTGCGGAGGCCCTCGCCGGGTCGTGGCGTGGCGTGGTCCACGGGCTAGAACCCGGGCATGCCGGGGATGTTCATGCCCCCGGTCACGGAGCCCATCTCGGACTCCACCATCTCGTCCACCTTGCGGGCGGCCTCGTTCACGGCCGACTGGACCATGTCCGCCAGGAACTCCACGTCGTCCGGGTCCACCACCTCGGGCTTGATGACCAGGCCGGTGACCTGGTGCTTGCCGTTCATGGTGACCACCACCTGGCCGCCGGCCACCTCCGCGGTGATCTCCTTGGCGGCGAGCTCCTCCTGGACCGCGGCCATCTTCTTCTGCATCTGCTGGGCCTGCTTCATCAGGGCGCGGATGTCCACGTCGACCTCCGGGTGTCGGCTGAAGGGTGCGGGCGCGCGTCAGTCCGCGTCGCCGTCGGGGGTGCGCGGCGGGCGGCGCTCGCGCAGCCAGTCCTCGCGCTCGGCGTCGGGCAGCACCTGCCCGTCGATGACGTCCACGAGGCGGTCCAGGGCCGGGTCCTCCCGGCGGGCCTGGACCAGCGACTCGGACTCGGTGGGAGCGATCTTGGCGCGCAGCTCCTCGCGGTGCTCGCGGCGCGCCTCGTGATCGCCGTCCACGAGCTGGAGCACCACGCTCTTGCCCAGGTGGCGGCGGGCCAGGTCCGTGACCGTGGCCAGCCCCTGCTGCACCTGCTGCAGGTGGAACTCCTTGTCCTGCGGGAACGAGAGCGCGATGCGCTCCGCCCCGTCCGGCGAGGGCACGCCCTCCAGCAGGCAGGCCGCCACGCCGGGCGCCTCCTGCAGCATGGCGCCCATGAACTCCGTCCAGCCGGGCACCGTGGTGGCGGCCGCGGCCAGGAAGGTGGCGCCGTCGCGCCGGGGCGCCGCGGGCTCGTCCGCCGGCCGGGCCACGGCCGCCGACGCCGAGGCGCCGCGTCCGCTCCCCCCCGCGGCAGGAGCCGCCGGCCGCGCAGGCCGCGCGCCGCCGCCGCCGCCGCCGCTCAGACCCTGGCCCGTCAGCGCCTCCAGGCGCCGCACCAGATCCGACAGCAGCACCCGCGACTCCAGCAGCGCCAGCTCCACCAGCATGCCCTCCAGCTGGATCCGCGGCTGGGTGCTGCGGCGCAGCCGCTCGTACCCCGCCGTGGCCCGGTCCAGCAGGGCCAGCAGGTCCTGGGGCGCGAAGCGGTCCGCCTGCCCCTTGAGCACCGCGATCTGGTCCTCCGGCAGGCTGATGCCCGCGGCCAGGGCGGGATCGATGGTCAGCAGCAGCAGGTTGCGGATGTTGCCCACGAGCTGCTGGGCGAAGTCCTCCAGGCTCTGCCCCTGGGCCACGATGCGGTCCGCCAGGCGCAGCGCCGCCCCGGCGTCGTGGTCCAGGATCGCCTCGTTCAGCTCGCGCATGATGTCCGACTGGATGAGCCCGAACTGCTCCACCACGTCCTGCTCGGTCACCGCGCCCTCGCAGGCGGCCAGCACCTGGTCCAGGATGCTCAGGGCGTCGCGCATGCTGCCCTCGGCCTGGCTCACCACCAGGCGCACGGCGCCGGGCTCGATGGTGCCGCCCTCCTTGGCCACGATGGCCTCCACCCGCTCGCTCAGCTCGTCGCGCGTGAGCAGGCGGAAGTCGAAGCGCTGGCAGCGCGAGAGGATGGTGCGCGGGATGCGGTTGGGCTCCGTGGTGGCGAAGAAGAAGAACACGCGCGCGGGCGGCTCCTCCAGGATCTTCAGCAGGGCGTTGAAGGCGCCCTTGGAGAGCATGTGGACCTCGTCCACGATGAACACGCGGCAGCCGCCCTGGGCCGGCGCCAGCTGGGCCATGTCGCGCAGCTCGCGGATGTTGTCCACGCCCGTGTGGCTGGCGGCGTCGATCTCCAGGGTGTCCAGCCAGCTCCCGGCGGCGATGGCCTTGCAGGTGGCGCAGGCGCCGCAGGGCTCGTCGGCCGGCCCTTCCTTGCAGTTGAGGGCCTTGGCCAGCAGGCGCGCCACGGTGGTCTTGCCGCAGCCGCGGGGGCCGCTGAAGAGGTAGGCGTGGGCCAGCTTGTCGTTGCGGAGGGCGGCACGAAGGGTCCGGGAGACGTGCTCCTGGCCCACCACCTCGGCGAAGGTCGAGGGTCGGTACTTGCGGGCCAGAGCGTGGTAGGACATGAGCTGGATTCGCCGCCTCGGTTGGAGGGGGGTGGAGAGGCGGGCCAGGCTGACGGAGCACACGACGGCTTCCGCGTACCGCTGCTACCTTCCGGTCCTGACGGGGTTAGCTCACCGTCGTCACCCCGGGCCTGACCCATCTGTCCTGTGCCGGGACCGCCGTCCCGGGGAATCGGGTGGTGGAGATGATCGGGATCGAACCGACGACCCCCACGTTGCGAACGTGGTGCTCTCCCAGCTGAGCTACATCCCCACCGGATTCGTATTCGCGATGTCGTGTCCGTGGACGTGGCGGAGAGGCAGGGATTCGAACCCTGGGAACACTCGCGTGCTCAACGGTTTTCGAGACCGCCCCGTTCAACCGCTCCGGCACCTCTCCGCGTCCCGTCGGACGGAATCTGGCGGAGAGTCAGGGATTCGAACCCTGGGTGCCTTGCGACACACACGATTTCCAGTCGTGCCGATTCGACCGCTCTCGCAACTCTCCGCCTGAACTTTGGAGGCGGCAATATAGCACGGTCGATTCGGGAAATCAACTTAACGGCGGATCATCATCCGTCAAGGGGTTCCGAGCCCTTTCCGGCCTGCCGCAACCGCCGGAAGAAGTCCCGGATCACCTCGCCGCACTCCTCGCCCAGGATGCCGCGCACCACCTCGAACTCCAGGTTGTACGGGTTGGCGGCCAGCAGGTCCGCCGTGGAGCCCACCGTGCCGGCGCGCGGGTCCGGAGCCCCGTAGACCAGCAGCCGCGGGCGCCCCAGCAGGATGGCCCCGCTGCACATGGTGCAGGGCTCCAGGGTGGTGTAGAGGGCGCAGTCGTCCAGGCGCCAGTCCCCCACCTCGGCCGCCGCGGCGCCCAGGGCCAGGATCTCCGCATGGGCCGTGGGATCCTTCAGGGCCTCCACGCGGTTGTGGCCGCGGCCGATGATCCGCCCGCCGCGCACCACCACCGCCCCGATGGGCACATCGCCCGCCTCGCCGGCCTGGCGGGCTTCGTCCAGGGCCGCACGCATCCAGCGCTCATGGGTGGCGAAGCTCAGCTCCAGGTCGTCCAGCATGCCTCTCCTGCCGCTCGGGTCCGCGGGGGAAGGTAGACCGGAGGTCCGCCGGAGACAAGCGCCCGGAAAACCCGCTTGACTTCAGGATGATCCCTGAGTATTACGAATCTCAATTCAGTATTATTGGAGGTCGCCGTGCCCCTCGCCCCTCGCCCCTTGCTGATCGTCCTGCTGGCCCTGCTGGCCGTACCCGGCGCGGGCCGCGCCCATGATCTGATGCTGACCGCCGGCCCCGACGGCCTGCGCGTCCTGGTGGGCCACCCTGCCGGCGCGGAGCACGGCGCTCCGACCTCGGATCTGCCCGACTCCCTCCTGGCCGCGGCCTGGACCCTGGACGACGCGGGCCCCCTCCCCATCACCTCTCTGACCCAGCCCCTGCCTTGCCCCGCAGCCGCCCGCGGCGCCGTGGCGAGCGTGGATTGGGGCGCCTGGGCCGCCACCGACGCCGGCCGCCTGCCTCTGGCCCAAGCCCGGCCGACCGACATCCTGGCCACGAGCCGGGCCCGCGCCACCGTGGCCCTGCTGCGCGGTCCGCTGTCCACGGCCCCCACCACACCGGACCTGTTCATCCTCCCCCTCGGGGACCCCACGGCCGCCCGCCCCGGCGACAAGATCCGCGTGCGCATCCTGCGCGACGGCGCCCCCTGCCCCGGCGCCACCGTCCTGGTGGACGGCGATCCCCGCGGCGCCTCGGGCGCTGACGGCGAGCTCAACCTCCGCCTGCGCCACGGAGGCGCCCAGCTCCTGCAGGCCGTCTGGCGTGGCCCCGACCCCGCCGGCCAGGTGGACGAACTCATCCTGGAGACGTCCCTCACCTTCCGCATCGAGGAGTGATCATGCGGCCCGCCCTGATCCTGCTGCTCGCCCTGCTGCCCGCCGCCGCCGACGCCCACGGCGTGTCCGGCGCCGTGACCCGCGACCGCGCCGTGATCGTGACCTTCACCTACGCCGACGGCGCCCCCCTGGCCTTCGCCCGCGCCCGCGTGATCGGCCCCGGCGACGCACGCCCCTTCGCCGCCGGCGTCAGCGACCGCCTGGGCCGCGTGGTCTTCCTGCCCGACCGCTCCGGCGACTGGACCGTCACCCTGGAGACCGACGACGGCCACGGCGGCACCCGCATCGTGACCGTGGACGAGGTTGGCGAGGCCGCGGCCGATGCCCGCCTCGGCCGCACCCCCCGCCTCCTGATCGCACTGGCGGCCCTCGCCGTCATCACCGTGGCCCTGAACCGCTTCCTGCCGAGGAGCCGCCCATGAGCGCCGTCATCCGCCGCGCCGTCATCCATCGCGCCGTCGTCCTGCTGTCGCTGCTGCTGCCCGTCGCCGCATTCGCCCACCACGGCGTCGCCACCCCCGGCGCCGTGGGCGTGTCCGGACCCGGCGCGCCGCTGGAGACGTCCAGCAGCGCCACCCTGCCCCAGGGCTCCTGGCTCGCCTACGTGAAGCTGGACCACGCGTCCTACGATCTGCTGACCCCGGAGCGCGACGACGAGACCAAGCGCACCACCTACCAGATGTTCGGCCTGGGCTACGGCGTCACCCCGTGGCTCTCCCTCTACGGCTTCCTCCCCTTCCACGCCAAGACCGCGGAGGACAACGGCTTCAACACGGCCGGCTTCGTGGACCCCGCGTGGCTGGCGGTGGCCGGCTTCACGTGGGACGGCGGCCCGCGCCCCGTGGACCGCAACGAGAGCCTGGACGACCTGGAGGACCTGCACTTCGCCCTCTGGCTGGGCGGCACCCTGCCCCTGGGCGACCCGGACACGGCCGACGCCGACGGCCTGCCGGATCCCGGCAAGGCCCTGGGCTTCGGCGAACCGTCGTGGTCGGTGGGCGCCGCCGCCACCCGCTGGCTGGGCCGCTGGACCCTGGTGGCCGAGGCGTCGACGGTGCTCTTCCAGGAGCACGAGTACGCCGACGGGCAGCGCGTGGCCTTCGGCACGGAGACGCGCCTGAGCCTGGCCGCCTGCGCCACCCTGTGGACCCGGCCGTCCAGCCGCACCCGCCTGGACCTGAACCTGGAGGCCGGCTACCTGGCCCTGGGCCGCGATGAAGCCGACGGCGTGGGCGAAGCCGGCACCGGCGGCCGCATCCTCTACGCCCTGCCCGGCCTGCGCCTGACCCGCGGCACGGTGAGCCTGGGCCTGGGCTGGAAGACCCCCGCCTGGACCGACCTCAACGAGGACGCGCTCCAACAGGGCGCCGAGGGCAAGGAGTCCGGCCGCCTCCTCGCCACCTTCTCCACGCTGTTCTAGGAGCGACGCCGCATGCACGTGCCCGACGGATTCCTGGGACCCCAGACCTGGCTGCCGGCCGCCGGCGTGGCGGCGGCGGCCTGGTCCGTGGCCGCGCGGCGCGTGCGCCGTCGCCTGCGCGCCGAGACCATCCCCGCCCTGGGCGTGACCGCCGCCTGCTGCTTCGGCCTCATGCTGGTGGCGATCCCCCTGCCCGCCGGCGCCTCGGTCCATGCCACGGGCGTGGCGGTGCTGGCCCTGCGCTTCGGCCTCTCGGCGTCGTTCCTGGCCATCTCCCTGGTGCTGGCCCTGCAGGCGCTGCTGCTGGGCGACGGCGGCGTCACCTCGCTGCCGGTCACCGCCCTGGCGTTGGGCCTGGGCGGCGGCGCGGCGGCCGTCGCCACGCGACGACTGCTGTCCGGCCTGGGCCCGCGCGCGGCTCGTTTCGGCGCGGGCTGGACCGCGGTGATGACCGCCGCCCTGCTCACGGGCCTGGTCCTGGGCCTGCAGCCGCAGCTGGGACGCGACGCCGCGGGCGCTCCGCTCTACTTCCCCTTCGGCTGGCGCACCGTGCTGCCGGCCCTGCTCCTGCCCCACGCGGTGCTGGGCCTCATCGAAGGCGCCATCACCGTGGCCGCCCTGGACCGCCTGGGCGACCGGAGCGACGCATGAGCGCGCGGCTCTGGCTCACGGCCTACGCCGGCGTGGTGCTCGCGGCGTCGTTCCTGCACCGCGCGGAGCTGCTGGCGGCGCTGCTCGCGACGGTGCTGCTCGCGGCCGGCCGCCGCGCGCCGAAGGTGCTGAAGCGCGCCGCCCTGGCCACGCTCCTCTTCACCGGCGTGGTGGTCCTGCTGCACGTCACGCTGGAGCTGCAGCGGGGCGGCGACCCGTGGTCCTGGGCCCTGCGCACGCTCCTGCGCGTGCTGACCATGACGTCGGCCACCATGGCCCTGACGCTGCGGGTGGACCTGATCCGCCTGCTGGCGCACCGCCCCGTTCTGGGCCCCGTGCTGCTGATCGCCATGGCCCAGATCGGGGCCGTGCGGCGTCTGGTGCGCGACACCCGCCGCGCCCTGCTCAGCCGCAGCCCCACCGCCCCCGGCCCGCGCACCTACGTGCGCCACGGCGGCGCCACCGGCGGCGCCCTGGTGCGCCGCGCGGCCCGTGAGATGACCGTCGTCACCCGCGCCATGACCTCGCGAGGAGCGTTCCTGGATGCTGATCCGCACTGAGAACCTGACCCACGCCCACGAGGGGCGCCCCGCCGTACGGGACGTGAGCTTCGCCCTGGCCGCGGGCGAGCACGCCGTGCTGCTGGGCGCCAACGGCTGCGGCAAGTCCACCCTGCTGCAGCTGCTCAACGGCCTGGTCGAACCCGACGCCGGCGCCGTGCGCTACGACGGCCGCCCGCTGACCGACGCCCGCCGCGACGCCGCCTTCCAGCGCCGCTTCCGCGCCGAGACCGCCCTGCTCTTCCAGGACCCCGGCGCCATGCTCTTCCACGCCACCGTGGCGGAGGAGATCGCCTACGGCCCCCGCGTCCACGGCCGCGACGCACCGGAAGACCGCGCCCGCCACTGGGCCGAGCACGTGGGCGTGGCCCATCTCTGGGACCGCGCCCCCTACGCCCTGAGCCGCGGCGAGCAGCAGCGCGTGGCCCTGGCCTCGCTGCTGGTCCTGGAGCCGCGCCTGCTCCTGCTGGACGAGCCCACCGCCTCGCTGGATCCGCGCTCCACCGGCTGGCTCGTGGATTTCCTGGCCGACCATCCCGCCGCCGTGCTCACCGCCACCCACAACCTCTCGCTGGCCCTGGAGCTGGGCGACCGCGCCCTGGTCATGGACGAGCAGCACCGCCTCTGCCACGACGGCCCCGCCGCCGATCTGCGCCGCGACCACGACACCCTGCTGCGCGCCAACCTGGTCCACACCCACCGCCACCGCCATCGCGACGGCGGCGTGGAGCACTCCCACTACCACACCCACGATTGGGACTGACATGCACGACGGCCATCACCACGACCCAGCCGCCGACCCCACCATCCGCTTCACCGTGTCGCTGCCCGAGCGCCTCCTGGCTGAACTCGACGCACGCATCACCGGCCGCGGCTACGCCAGCCGCTCGGAGCTGGTGCGCGACCTGATCCGCAAGGCCATGGTGCGCGACGCCTGGCAGGACGGCGCCCAGGAGATGATCGGCGTGCTGTCCCTGCGCTACGACCACCACCGCGCCGGCCTCACGGACCGCCTCCACGCCATCCAGCACCGGCAGTTCGTGCACGTGCTCTGCACGCAGCACGTGCACGTGGACCACCATACCTGCGTGGAGACCATCGTGCTGCGGGGCAAGCCGGCCGAGATCGAGCAGATGGCCCTGGAGATCGCGGGCCTCAAAGGCGTGATGGAGGCGGAGCTGACCCGTCTGGGCGGGAGCTAGGACGCGGCGCGCAGGCGCTCGGCCCGTCGCTCGTAGAGGATCGCCGTGAGCGGCATGGTCACCGGCAGGGTGGCGTAGAAGAAGCCCGACCACATCCCCCAGCGCACCGGCAGCAGCCATGCGCACAGGGCCGACGCCAGGCCCGTGCCCGCCATGATCACGTGCGCCGTCACCGCCTGCCGCGTCATGAGCTGCTCCAGATCGTTCAGCCGTAGCGCCTCGCGCGCCTTCAGCGCCCGTCCGTAGAGCAGGGCCACGATGCCCGTCATGGCGCAGAACCCCACGCCGTACACCACGAAGAGCTGGGCCAGCTCCTGCCCCGTGCGCAGGCTGAAGCTCGTGGGCAGCCAGCCGTTGGACACCCAGGCGAACAGCGCCGAGAACACCATCTTCAGCGGGTACACGAACACCAGCATCACGAAGACCAGCGCCAGGCTGAGCTGGATGGTGGGACCGTCCTCCAGCCCGTAGCGGCGGCTCCAGCGCCGATGCCCCTGCCAGAACGAGGCGATGGACACGAAGCCGGCCAGGAACGCCGGCACGTCCTTCAACGCCGCGGTCAGCTCCCCCACGCTGCTGGGGATGCCGCTCAGCGAGATCACCAGCATGGTGGTGGCGAAGGCGAACGCGGCGTCCACGAATCCCTCCAGCCGCGTCATCTCCAGACCGCGCAGGCGGAAGCCGCGGTCGTCGGGCAGCTCGGCGAGGCGGGCGTCGGTCCAGGGCATGGGCGGGTCCTTTGCAAGGGGGGCGTGCGTGCCGTCCTCGCGATGGAACACGGAAGGGGCTCCGCAGGGCAAGAAAAAAGCCCCGCCGCGGGTGCGGCGGGGCTGGAGAGGTGGTACGCCCAGGAGGATTCGAACCCCCAACCTTCTGATCCGTAGTCAGATGCTCTGTCCAGTTGAGCTATGGGCGCACCTTGTCTCGGTGCTTCTCTGCGTCTCGCAAAATCTGTGGCGGAGAGGGAGGGATTCGAACCCTCGATGAGTTTCCCCATACACGCTTAGCAGGCGTGCGCCTTCGGCCACTCGGCCACCTCTCCCCCGAACCTTGGCGGAGGGCGGGGGACTCGAACCCCCAAGGGATCGCTCCCGGCGGTTTTCAAGACCGCTGCGTTACCAGTTACGCTAGCCCTCCAGGGCCTTCGCGCCGCCTGGTGCAGGGTCGCCCTGACCGCGGCGTCGTAACTTATCTCCTGGTCCTCAGCTTGTCAAGCAAGCCTTGCACACCTTTCAGCAACGCCTGCCCCTGCTCCCCTTCCAGGGCGTTCTGCGTGGATTTCTGCAGCATGGCCCCGGCGTTGCCCAGGTCCAGGCCCACCGCCGGCCTGCGCGCGAGGCCCGTGAGCGAGAGGTCCAGCACGATGCGGCCGTCGGCGTCGCGCAGCCCCTCGGCCAGCAGGCTCATGGCCCCCAGATCCGGCGTGAAGCCCGGCGGCAGCTTGGCCCGCAGCGTCAGGTCGATGGTGCCGTCCAGGCCCAGCCAGCCGGCGCCGCTCCAGTCGGTGTCGCGGCCGTGGAGCTCCAGGTCGCGGACGATGTAGCGGCCGTCGGCCACCTCCAGCCGGTGGCGCAGGGAGCCGTAGACGATGTCCTTCAGGTCCTGCCGGTCGCCCAGATAGCGCGACACGTCCTCCAGCCACTCGGAGGCGTGCACCACGCCGTCGGTCAGCACGGCTTCGCCGGAGAGGCTCAGGCTGGCGCGGACGGCCTGGGCGTCGCCCAGACGGAAGCGGCCGTGCACGCCGCCGCTGGCCGCTCCCTCCAGGTAGGGTGCGGCCGACGGAGCCAGGGCCGTGAGCACCAGGGCCGCGGGCAGGCCGTCGAAGGCCGCGTCCACCGAGGCATGGGGCTGCGGCCGGTCCACGTGCCCCACGGTCATCTCGCCGGTCAGGCGACCGTCGTCCACCCGCGCGTCCACGCCGCGGACATGGAGCTGGGCGTCGTCCAGGACCAGGTCCGCATCCACCGTCCAGGGCTCATCCAGCCGGGGCGGCAGGACGCGGGCGCCGCGCAGCGCGGCCTCGGCCGTGAGCCCGGCGAGCACCGGGGCGGCGCCGCCGGCCGGAGGGGGCAGGGGCAGGTCCAGGGCTCCGGAGGCGACGAGTTCCGGCAGCGCCACCGGCGTCGTGGCCAGCCAGGCGGCCGCGGCGGCCTGGGCGGGCGGCAGCAGGGGCGCCAGGGCGAGCTGGAGCGCCGCGGCGTCGTGCTCGGTCAGTGTCCAGTCCACGTGCAGGCGGCCGTCGGGACCGGGAGCGGTGGCCGTGCCCTCGCCGGTGAGCCTCAGACCGCCCCAGGCGGCGTCCAGATCGCGCAGCAGCAGCTCGGGACCGGCGGGGGGCACCTCCACGCGGCCGGAGAGGGTCAGGTCGCGCAGGACCATGGGCGGGCCCGGCTGGAACCCTTCCAGCGTCAGCACGCCGACGCGCCCGTCCAGGGTCAGCGCGCCGGGCGCGTCCCCCGCGGCGGGCGGGCCGCTGCCGGTCCAGGCCGCGAGCAGGGTCGCCAAGCGGCCGAGCTCCGAGGCCTCCACCTCCTGGTCCCAGCTCTCGAGCCGCAGACGGCGGCCGCCCTCCTGCGTCCACTCCAGGACGCCGTCCTCCACCGTGGCGCCGGCGGCCACCAGCGCCAGGGGCGCCTGCTCTCGGCGGGCCGGCGCGGGTGCGGCCGGATCCGCGGACACGGCGGCCGGGCGCGTGGTCATCTGGAGCATCGGCTGCACCAGGCGCACGCGGTCCAGCTCGGCGCGACGGGCCAACAGCGGCCCCAGGGCCAGGCCGCCGCGGATCTCCCGGGCCTGCAGCCGCCACGCCACCAGGCCGCCCGCAGGGCCCGGATCCAGCGACGGCGAGCGCACCTCGACGTCGTGCACGGAAAGGGCCACGCGCGGCCACACGTCCAGCGATACCGAGCCGTAGGCCACCTCCGCCCCCGTCTCCGCGCGCAGGCGCTCCGCGGCCAAGGCCGCCAGCCGGTCCGTGGGCAGCAGGACCTTCAGGGCGACCACGGCCGCCGCCACGATCAGCACCAGGGGCAGCACGCCGCGCAGCAGGAACCGTCTCATGCCCGACCTCCGGGGGTTGTCGGCGACGTGGCGAGGATGCGCCCGCCGCCGAGGATCTCGTCGCCGTCCGCCAGGACCAGGAACTGGCCCGGCGCAACGCCGCGGGCCGGCGCCGCCAGGTCCGCGGTCAGACGGTCGCCGTCCAGCCGCAGCGCCGCCACCGCGTGGCCGGGATGCCTGTGCCGGATCTGGGCCGTCAGCCCCGCCGTGCGCTCCACGTCCGGCCGACGCAGCCAGCGGCAGCCGTCGCAGCGCACGGACACCACGTCCAGCTCGTCCTGCGTGCCCGCCACCACCGCGTTGCGCACGGGGTCCAGCTCCAGCACGTACAGGGGCTCCCCCGCCGCCACGCCCAGGCCGCGGCGCTGGCCCACCGTGTAATGCACCAGCCCGCGATGGCGTCCCAGGAGGCGTCCCGCGCGGTCCACGATGTCGCCGGGCCGGCCGTCCGCCTCGTCGAAGAGGAACGTGCGGTCGTCGTCCGGCACGAAGCAGATCTCCTGGCTCTCCGGCCGCCGCGCCGACTCCAGCCCCAACGCCGCCGCCGCCTCACGCACCTGAGGCTTGGTCCACCAGCCCAGGGGGAACACGCAGCGCGCCAGGTGGGTCGGCTCCAGGCCGTGCAGGAAGTAGGCCTGGTCCTTGGCCGGGTCCACGCCGCGCAGCAGGCGCGGTCCTTGCGGTCCGTCCAGCCGGCGCGCGTAGTGGCCCGTGGCCACGAATTCCAGCCCCAGCTGGTCGGCGCGTCGGATCAGTTCGGGAAAGCGCACCCATGTGTTGCACCCCACGCAGGGGTTGGGCGTGCGGCCCACGCGGTACTCGTCCACGAAGGGCTCGATGACCCGCTCGCGGAACCGCTCCTCCACGTTGGCCACCCAGTGCGCCACGCCCGCGGCCGCCGCCTGCCGTCGCGCGGCGTCGATGGCGTCCAGGGAGCAGCACGACGTGTTGCCCTCGCCGCCGAAGGCGCCTTCGCTCGTGCAGAAGTTCTTGAGCGTGACCGTGTGCACGCGGCAGCCCAGCGCCGTCAGCGCCGCCAGGGCCACGCTGCTGTCCACGCCGCCGCTGACCCCCAGCAAGACGCCGCTCCCGGAGGGAACGGCGTCGTGGAGGTCCTGGGGGAAGGGCAGCGGGAACGTCACGATGGAACCGGCGCCCTCTCAGTGCCCGTCGTCGGAGGTGAGCTCCGCGGGGATCTCGCTGTTCATGAGGTCGTCCACCACCTTGAGGTTCTCGCGGGAGCGGTCGCCGATGTCGCCGTCGGGATCGTAGCGCGACGCCAGCTCCCACTCCGTCTTGGCCTCCCGGTACATGCGGCTCTCGGCGAACATGATCGCCAGGTTGTAGTGGGCCAGGGCGCTCTTGGGGTTGTGCTCCAGCACCGTGCGGAATTCGGCCACGGCGTTCTGGTACTCGTGGCGGCGGTAGTAGAGGGAGCCCAGGTTGCAGCGGGCCTTCTCCCCCTCCGGACGCAGCTCGATGGCCTTGGCGTAGGCCGTCTTGGCCTCGTCCACCGCGCGGCGGGCCTGGGGCGTGCGGCCCTCGGAGACATCGTCCCAGATCAGGCCCATGTTGACCCAGGCCTCCACGAACGTGGAGTCGGCCGCGATGGCGTTGCCGTAGGCCACCAGCGCGGAGTCCAGGTAGGCGTGCGCGCCGGTGGCGGAGTCCACGCCGGGGGGCACGTCGCCCTCGGAGGCCAGCTCGTACCAGGTGTTGCCCATCTCGTACCATGCGTAGTGCGCCAGATCGGGCTGCTCGCCCATGAATTGGCGGAGGGCCGTCGGACGGTCCGCCAGCGGCATCTCGCGGAACGCGGCCAGCGCCTTGTCCATCTCCGAGACGTCGCCGCCGCGGCAGCCGGCCAGCAGCAGCAGGGCCGCCACGGCCAGCAGCAGCAGGCGGAGGCGAGGATCGTGGATGTGCGTCTTGCTCATGGGTCTCCTCCGGTGGTCCGATACGTTCCGCTCAGCCTACCACCAACGCTCGAGTCCTGCCAGCGACACGGTGAGCCGCCAGCCCGCGTCCTCCACGCCGTGCTTGGCGGCGTCGCCGGTCCAGAGTCGGGCCAGGGCCACGTCCAGGTGGCCGTTGCCGCCGCGCAGGGGCACGCCCGTGCCCACGGACAGGGTGGTGCGGCGGATCTCCTCGCCCTGCATGGTGTACGGCAGCACCTGCACCGACGCGCCCAGGCGCAGGGGCAGGTTGCTCCAGCCGCCGCGCCGGCGGTCGGACCCGGCCCGCTCCACGCCCACGCCGAAGCGCCAGGCGTCCGTGGAGATCTGCTGCCAGTCCGTGCGGCCGGTCAGCTCGCTGAAGGCCTGGGCCTCGTACTCCAGTCCGGCGCGCCAGCGCTCGCTCACGGCCACGTCGGCGCCCGCGGCCCAGAGGGCGGGCACGTGCACCTCGTAGTCCCGCTGCACGTCGCCGGCCAGGCCGGTCATGTCGTTGATGCGGGTCACGCTCCAGTTCTGGGGCGTGGTGTAGCGGAAGCCCACGCGCACGCCGTCCACCGGCTCGGCCTGCAGGCCCCAGGTGGCCGACACGGCGTCGAAGGCGTCCTCGACCACCTCGGAGTTCAGGGCCAGGAAGAGGGCGTCCTCCTCGCTGGTGCCCAGGAAGCTCTCGGTCAGCCGCTCGCGGATCACGCCGTTGACCAGGTTCACGCTGGCGGCCACGGACAGGCGCGGGTGGACCCGGTAGGAGGCGCCCAGAGGCACCTCGAACTGGGTGCCCTCGCGCAGCCGGTAGCGCAGGCCCTCCACGGTCTCCATGACCTCGCCCGTATCCGGGTCCAGCAGGTCCAGGGCCAGCTCTTCGCGCGTGTCGTACTGGGTGGCGCGCAGGGCCTGGAAGCCCGCCGACAGCACCAGCCGGCCGCGGGCGAACGGCACCGCCGCCCGCACCGTGGGCGTGCGCACGTTGCTGCTGCGCCGCTCCGCGCCGTCCACCGTGGCGGTGCGCAGGTCGCCGTAGCCGCTGAGCACCACGGCCACCTTCTTCAGGCCGGTCAGGCCCGCGATGTTGTCGAAGCAGGGGATCACCGTGTCGGACTCGGCCACGCCCCAGCCGCCGCGCCCGTCGGTGCGCGCGTCGAAGGAGCGCACGTCCTCCCCCATGTGCAGCAGGGCGAAGGGGCTCTGGGCCGCGGCGGGCCCGGCCAGCAGCAGCAGGAGGACGGCGGCGCCGATCATGCGGATGCGCATCACTCGCCTCCCGTGAACTCGGTGTAGGTGATCTCCAGGCTGGGCGCGTCGGTCGCCGCGCCGATCCCCTGGAACTGGAAGTGGCTCAGGTAGAAGTCCGGGTCCCGCAGGCCCACGTCGTAGGCGGTGGACAGGTCGTCCTCGCCCGCGGTGAGGATCAGGGCGATGGGATCGTCCAGCACGCCGTTGGCCACGCGCTGCACCAGCTCGGTGAGGTCGAAGCCGAGCAGGGGCGCGTCCAGCTCGTCCAGCGCCAGAGGATCCAGGGTGCTGTTGCCGTCCACCACGGTCAGGGCGGCCACCAGATCCGCCAGGACCAGCGTGTCCGCGTCCGCCACGGTGGCGTAGGGCACCTCGCTCAGCACCACGGACTCGGGCATGCCGAAGCTCCGCTCCGGATCCACGCCCAGCCGCAGCACCGCGCGGTTGATGCGCACGCCGCGCGGGATGGAGGCGGTGTCCAGCACGAACCACGGCGACACGCGCAGGTGCGTGCGCAGGAAGAAGGTCTCGTCCTGCCCGGTGTCCTGGGCGGGCAGCTCCTGGAAGCTGGAGAGGTCGCGCGCGGGGACGATG
>ERZ795053.120-NODE-120-length-92227-cov-6.896172_pt1 | contig 92227 bp, 70 predicted proteins | sample MGYA00375137_ERZ795053 | MGnify/ENA primary metagenome ERZ795053 (study PRJEB30182, sample SAMN05720284) | activated sludge metagenome | isolation source: Anaerobic digester | place: Hong Kong | collected 2014-12-17 ...
CATATGGGTAAAAACTGACAAAGGAACGGCTAGCAAATACTTTGTGAAGGAGTAGCAAAATTAAATCCTTCAGCCAAAATGTGCCTTTTCTAAGGTATATTGATGAACTCCTCACTCTCCAAAAAAAGGAATAGGAGTAAATCACGATAATTCTAAAAAATAGAATTAACGATACAATACTTCTTTTACGGCCTTGATGACTCTGGATGGATTTGGCAAATATTCTTCCACGAAAGTCGGAGCATAGCCCAGAGAAGTATCTGCTGAGTTGATTCTCGTCACTGGTGCATCGAGATAATCAAAGGCATATTTTTGCATTTCATACGCAATCTCAGCACTAACACCTCCGTATGGCCAGCTTTCATCTACCACGACCATTCGATTGGTCTTTTTGACAGAATTTACTAAGGTCTCGTAATCAAGTGGTCTGATAGTACGCAAGTCGATAAGTTCTACCGATATACCCTCTTTTTCGAGTTCTTCTGTTGCTGTTTTGGATACTTCCATCATCTTATTAAATGAAACGATAGTCACGTCCGTACCTTCTTTTCTAATCGCTGCCTTACCAATCGGCACGGTATAGTCTCCCTCAGGCACTTCACCTTTGAGACCGTACATAATTTCAGATTCCATCATACATACAGGGTCGTCATCTCTGATTGCTGACTTTAATAAACCTTTGGCATCTGCAGGGTCAATGCAAGAAATTACTTTTAGCCCAGGTGTGTTGGCCATCCAGCTTTCGAAGGTCTGAGAGTGTTGCTGTGCCAATTGGCCAGCAGCTCCTGAAGGGCCTCTAAATACGATTGGACATTTGAATTGACCTGCAGATTGTGAAAGTGTCTTTGCCGCATTATTGACGATTTGGTCGAATGCCAAAACCGCAAAATTCCACGTCATAAATTCCACTATCGGTCTCAATCCATTCATTGCAGCGCCGACTCCAATCCCAGCAAAACCTAACTCCGCAATGGGTGTATCTATAACTCGTTTCGGTCCAAACTCTTCCAACATACCTTTACTCACCTTGTAAGCACCGTTATACTCTGCAACTTCCTCTCCCATCAGGAACACCGTGTCGTCTCTTCTCATCTCTTCAGACATGGCCTCATTGAGTGAGTCTCTCAGCGTTAATATTCTTGACATTTTATTAATTTATTTTTTCTAATCATCTAATTTAAGCACTTGTAAGAATGTTTTTTGAGGAACCTCGACATTTCCTATCTGCCTCATCTTTTTCTTACCTTTTTTCTGCTTTTCTAATAATTTTCTTTTTCTACTGATGTCACCACCATAACACTTGGCTGTCACATCCTTTCTCATGGCTGATATGGTTTCTCTAGCTATGATTTTTGCTCCCACTGAAGCTTGTATGGCTATCATGAATTGCTGACGAGGCAGTAATTCCTTGAGTTTTGCACATATTTTACGACCTATGATTTCCGCTTTGTCTTTATGTACCAGTGATGACAAGGCATCAACGGGCTCCCCATTTAACCTAATGTCTAATTTCACCAAATTAGAAGCTCTGTAATCCAATGGTGAATAATCAAAAGATGCATAACCGCGAGATATCGATTTCAATCTATCATAAAAGTCAAATACTATCTCTGCCAACGGCAGTTCGAAGGTCAACTCTACCCTCTCGGTCGTAAGATAAGTCTGCTTGGTCAATATCCCCCTTTTATCTAGGCAAAGAGTCATAATACTACCGATATAATCAGGTTTCGTAATGATTTGAGCTCTAATGAAAGGTTCTTCCACTTTGGCAAGCAAGGTAGGATCCGGCAAATCATTGGGTGTATGAATGTGCAGCACCTCGCCCTTGTGTGTGTATGCTATGTACGATACGTTAGGTACGGTGGTGATAACTTCTTGGTCATATTCTCTAGAAAGTCTTTCTTGTATAATCTCCAAGTGTAGCATACCCAAAAATCCACATCGAAAACCAAATCCCAAAGCAATAGAGGTTTCCGGCTCAAACACTAGCGAAGCATCATTGAGTTGCAGCTTCTCTAAGGAGTCACGCAAATCTTCAAAATCCTCATTATCAATAGGATAGATACCCGCAAAAACCATTGGTTTTACATCTTCAAATCCTTTGATGCCCTTGCCCGGATTTTCGACGGTCGTAATCGTATCGCCTACTTTAATTTCCTTGGAAACCTTGATACCCGTGATAATGTATCCCACATTCCCGGCTTGTAATTCATTTTTTGGCACTTGAGACATTTGCAAAATGCCGATTTCGTCAGCCTCATATTCTTTACCTGTATGTACAAAACGTACTTTATCACCTTTTCTTAGAACTCCATTCATAATCCTGAAATAGGCAATCACCCCCCTAAAAGAATTAAAAAGAGAATCAAATATCAAGGCTTGTAGTGGGGCATTCACATCGCCTTGTGGCGCAGGAATTCTATCCACAATGGCATCCATAATATCTTGAATACCAATTCCTGTTTTTCCACTGGCTAGGACAATATCCTCCCTTTTACAACCAATCAAATCAATGACCTGATCAGAAACTTCCTCAATCATAGCGGAGTCCATATCCACTTTATTCAAAATCGGGATTATCTCCAAGTCGTGTTCTATCGCAAGATATAAATTAGAAATGGTCTGCGCTTGGATACCCTGGGAGGCATCAACCAATAGCAAAGCTCCCTCACAAGCAGCAATCGATCGAGACACTTCGTAGGAAAAATCCACGTGTCCTGGTGTATCAATCAGGTTGAATGTATAAGTCACTCCATCAGAATGTTGATAATACATTTGTATGGCATGACTTTTAATCGTAATGCCCTTTTCTCTCTCCAAATCCATATCATCCAGTGCCTGAGACTTCATATCCCTCTCTGAGATCGTCTTTGTAAATTCAAGCAACCTGTCAGACAGAGTACTTTTCCCATGGTCAATATGGGCAATAACACAGAAATTTCTGATATTTTTCATAGGGTGCAAATATATATCTTTTAGCCCCTTGTATTTATAATTTAAAAACTTTTTTTAGCGAATTGCGATGGCATCACGAACAGAATGGAATCTATGAATATCAATTTGAGAATCATTTCCAAAACCAAAATCGTTATTTAATCCATTTCTAATTCCAATGCTTATGTGAACCCCATCCATCCCTATACGTTTAAAATCAGGGATATGATCTGCTCTTATTCCACTTCCGACAAGCATTTTAATATTTTGTCGAAGCTTATTTCTCATTTTTTTTAGGATTTCAATACCATCAATGGCTCGAGGGGATTGACCAGAAGTTAATACTCGATCTACGGAAATTTCATTCAATATTCTAATGTTATCATCGAGATTATTAGATACATCTATCGCTCGATGACAACAAAATTCTACCCCCTGTTCCTGAGTTAATATTCTAATTTCTTTCATCCTCGCCTTATCCAAGCAACTCCATTCATCGAGACATCCAAATACAATGCCCGATGCCCCTATTTCTATGGCCTTTTTGATATCTTTGACAATCATCTCCCATTCAGATTGAGAATAATGAAAATTTCCAGCTCTTGGTCGTATTAATACATTGGTCTGAATGCCAGAAAGTACCGCAGACTCAATAAACGCATAGGACGGCGTCAGACCGCCCATATCCAGTGCTTGACAGATTTCAATGTGCTTAACCTCATTCAGAACACAAAAATTGAGTTCTTCGATGGATTGAATACAAATTTCAAGTTCCAAGTAACGACTATTTTAAAAAGAAATATTCTGAATCTTTCAAACCTTGGAAATCGTCATTATAAATGGCAAAATTGAAGCCTTCGTGGATACTATATGCACCATAATTACCATATTTGTCGATGGCCAAAAAACCAACTTGAATGTCTTTGATGTTTTTATTTTTAGAAATTACTCTTTCGATCGCTATTTGACAGGCTTCCTGAGGGGATTTTCCCATTCTCATGTGTTCGACTACCATAGCACTTCCGGCAATTCTAATCACGGCTTCACCAACACCGGTGGCACAAGCAGCGCCGACTTCGTTATCAACGAATAATCCGGCCCCGATAATCGGAGAATCCCCGACTCTACCATGCATTTTATAAGCCAGACCGCTAGTCGTGCAAGCCCCTGACAAGTTTCCGTCCTTATCTAAAGCCAATGCCCCTATGGTATCATGATTTTCAATATTAATAATGGGTTTATATTTCGATTCGGAAAGCCATTTCTCGTATCTTTTCTTTGATTCTTCAGTAAGTAGATTTTTATGCTCAAATCCCTTCTCTCGTGCAAACTCGTAAGCACCTTCACCAACCAGCAATACGTGTGGCGTATCTTCCATGACCTTGCGGGCAACACTGATGGGATGTTCGATATTCTCTAGAAATGCTACTCCCCCGCAATTGTGTTTATCATCCATTATACAAGCATCGAGAGTCACGTGACCATCTCTGTCAGGAGCTCCACCCAAACCTACGGAAGTACCCGTCGGGTCAGATTCTACGACCATTACCCCTTTTTCGACCGCATCGAGTGCCGAACCACCTTTATTGATAATAGCCCAACCGATGTCATTACAGGGCAATCCGTGATTCCAAGTCGATATGATAATAGGTTTCTTCGTCTTTTCAGAGATTGATGTGGGTTCTAATTTTATACCAGGCATGCCTATCAATGCCATGCCTAATCCAACACTGGATTGCTTTATAAATTCTCTTCTTTTTTTCATCGAATTCCAAAAAATTATGTAGTAAAAAAATGCATTTAAATGCTCATAATTGCCAATATCGTGATAAATATGACAAAATTGTATTAAATAAAATCAACACTTAATGAAAAAAAAACATATTATTTATTTCCTAATATTAAAATAATATTTTTTTTTGCAACGAAATTGAACTTTTTGTAATAGTTATGCATTACAGAAAGTCAAACAAATGAATTCACCTAAAATAATGACCATGTCGGAAACAAAACGATTTTCGGACGACGAGCTTAATGAATTTAAAGAAGTTATTCTCAAAAAAGTAGAAGAAACTCGAGAGCAAATCAAGGATGTAAGAGCTCAAATCCTTGAAATAAACGAAAACAGTGGCGACGACCACAGTAAAGACCTTACGGATTTTAGTACCACGCAAGGCGAAATCGAAATGCTCAATACTTTTTTGACACGTCAGAAAAAATACCTGCAGGACTTAGAATTTGCATTGATTAGAATTAAAAATAAAAATTACGGAATCTGTGTGGTTACTGGTAATCTTATCGATAAGCAGCGCTTAAAGGCTGTACCGACCACCACCAAATGTATGGAGGCAAAATTGGGTGCGGAATTAGAAAGAGTGCATCTTTCTAATAAAGACGCTGCTAAGAGAGATGATGGCGACGAAGATACGGATATTAAAGATAAACCAAAACCAAAGAAAGCCCCCACCATTATCACAAAGGTAATTAAGAAAAATACAGGTCCTGCAGCACCTAAAAAGGATCTAGACGATGACTTTTTAGATTCTATATTGGGTAAAGACGATACAGACGAAGATTTTGATGATAGTGATGAAAACTTAAACATTGATGAAGATTTCGATGTGGCGGATGATTCTGAGATGGATGATGATTTTTAGATTTTATCATTAAAAACATAAAAAGCCAAGAGCAGATTGTTCTTGGCTTTTTTATTGTACTCGCTATTATTTCCTCTATTATCGCAACAAGATAGTCGATATAGTTCCTAGAAATGCGATAATATAAATTGCAACCACTATTATTAAGATGATTCCATAAATCTTGAATAAATTTTTCAAATTAGAAAAAGATTCTGTCAGCAAGCTAGAATTTTGGTCATCCAGAGCCATTTTCAATGTGGTGCTAAACTTGTAAAGTAGATAATTTAAGTACAGGCCAAATAAAAGCATCCCTCCTAAAAGTATCATAAAAAAAACACCAAAGGCGCCAAATCCTGCATCCATACTTGGATCCATTGAATCAGAAAGTCCGCCCATAAATAGAGCCATAAAAGTGGACATACCTACGAACATGTATAAAATCATCAAACCGATATATACAAAAATGATAATCGATATAATTTTTCCCCATTTCGCAATTTGGTAAAGGTGATTTTGGGTTAGAGAGTTAACGTTCAACCCCGAATTGTCTTGAATGTCTAAAATGTCATTTGTGTCCATAATTGAAAAGTTTTTTAATTATATAATTGGTCATCTCGTACTAAGAATATAATCGGTCAGCACTCGATCAATCAATCCGACCTTGTTTTTCTGATAATTTTCTGCATCAAGATCTAAATCTTGGCATATTTTTTCAAATAATTCATCAATAATCCTATGATTGGCATCCGTAGGCTTTGCCTTAAACCGATACAATGCTGATTTAACAAAGAGCATATCTTCATCATTAAAATTCGATATTTTAGGTGATATTTTTTCAGTATGATTTTCCGGCAAGGAGGTTAAAGATTTGAGACTAACCTGCTGAACCACTCCTGTATTAATTACCAATGTCCTTGAAAGATAGCCACCTAACCGTTGTTTTCTCTCCGACGTCACGATTGAATATGTGGCCAACATCCCAAAACTAAATCCAATGTCCAACAACCTAAAAATCCATCGGATGACCAAACTTTCGACATCCGGTTTCATGCCATTATAATTGACGACCCTCAATTTTAAAGCCTTTTTACCCGGGCTAGTTCCTTTATTAAAAATTTCAAACGCAAGGTGATAAAAACTCCATAGTATCACGATGACCAACCAATAGAAATTTTCCCATACTGAAATGGTATAGCTAAAAACCATAGTCAATAATAATACTATTATTAGGTCGATGATAAATGCTCCAATTCTGGTAAATACGGATGCCAAGGCATATTGTATGACTATATTGTGAGCCGTCGTGATGTTGGTCGTAGTGGCCAAACCTTAGATTTTGTTGAAATTATTCATAAAAAATTCTTAACAGCAATAACTTCCTCCCTCATGATTACATTTACACTTTTATCATCCCAATAATTCCTTTTTCTATCAATTCAACATCCTCGTGATGACGTATATATTTTAGTATTAAAATGAAATCTTGATATTAGATTGTCAAATATAAAGATTTTTATACTTTTACCATGAAGAAAATAACCTTTTAATTGACCGAGACAGAATTTATATCAAAAAATGAAGGAGACTGGAAAGCTTTAGAATTATTATTAAAAAGTCCAGTAAAAGATCCCGACAAGCTGACCAGTTTATTTGTAAAAGTATCTTCTGATCTCTCTTATGCTCGGACATTTTATCCCAACCGATCAGTAAGAGTCTATTTGAATGGATTAACCGAAGAGGTATTTAGTATTTTGGATCAAAAAAAGACCAATTTTACTTTCGCAAGCATCACAAAATTTTTCAGGGAAGTCTTACCTTATGAATTGTATCATGCGAGAAAGGCGATTTTGATTTCCTTTCTGGTATTTAGCTTTAGTGTTTTGATTGGTGTCCTCTCTACGATCGAGGATGAATCTTTTACTCGCTTGATTTTGGGTGATGGTTATGTAGAGCTTACCGAGAAGAACATCGACAATAATGACCCTATGGCGATTTACAAAGATGAAAAGAAGACCAGTATGTTTCTTCAAATCACAGCTAACAACATCAAGGTTTCCTTCCTTGCATTCGTATTGGGAATTTTTGGTGCTATCGGCACGAGTATTGTGTTGATTTTCAATGGCATCATGCTCGGTACTTTTCAATATTTCTTTTATCAAAAAGGGCTTTTTATTACTTCATTTTTGACAATTTGGATACATGGCACCATCGAAATTTCGGCCATAATCATTGCGGGGGCTGCAGGATATGTACTTGGCAAAGGCTTACTTTTTCCGGGTACATACAGGCGATCCACTTCATTACAATTATCGACCAAACGAGCCATAAGAATCATCATCGGCAATACTCCACTTTTCATATTGGCGGGGTTTTTAGAGTCATTTGTCACACGGCTGACCGGGTTGCCTGCAATCGTGAAAATCGGAATTATATTGGGATCACTAGGATTGGTCATCTATTACTATATCGTGTATCCCATGATTTATGTTAAGAACAATCCAAATCAACATTTCGATTTTGAGCCCAATGTCCCTGAAAAGTTAGAATATGAAAAGCTACAATCAAGAACTTTTGGAGCCAATATAGAACTCAGCCTAAGTATGTTTAGAAAATACATAGCCACATTTACTAAACTGGTTATTTTGCCATTTTTATTAGGTCTCATGGTCATTTACGCAGCTAGGATATATCTTTTGGATATTAATCCTGAATATGATTACTTGGGCTATAAGGTGGCTTATATGGAGGTGGGAGGATTGCCTTTATTGATGTGGCTCATTCTCCTCTTTTTTCATGGAATAATGGTGCTCAACGTGCTTTATGAAAACAAACAATTCAGCTTTTCGTACTATAAGTTATACTTAAAAAGAGCCGGAGTCATCACCTTGATATTTGTCACAATTCCATTTGTAGTCATTTATTTGACCGGAATTTATTGGGCATTATTGCTTCCTTTTATCTATCCTGCTACTTTAGTTTTCGTTCCTAGTCTATTACAGGCCAATGGTGAATTGAGTATTAAAAACTCAATTGGCAAATGTTACAACTATTATCTAGGCACCTTCCCAAGCTTGTTTTTTTTGGTGGCATTTCACTATTTAATGTATCTATTGCTATACACTTCTATCTCTAATTTTTTTATAGATTTTCTGACCTTACACGATTTTTTTGATAACGGATATCACACTTACGTATTTTTCAATTCCATAATTTTTATAGGAATGAATATATTTTTGTTACCCTTGTATTACTTTAATATGGTCAACTATTTTTACAGCAAATGGTGTGATACTGAAGCCCTTGATTTGAGAAGAAAATTGGAGAATTTTGGAAATTTCGCCGCCGCATGAGATACCTTAAACTAATTTTTATCCTCCAATTTTCATTATTAATCTTTGTTCCTACAGGTTATGGTCAAGTGACACAGGTCGATTCTACCAAGTACGAAAAACGCAAATCAGACCTTGATCTTTATGCGACAAAAAAAGAACTCCGCTTAAAAAAAACAGATTACAAACCACCCACCATTACTAAGACTGAGAATCCATTGCCTACGACAGACATAGGGAAAACTTTTTCATACATGGTCATTATCGCAATGGTCATTTTTCTACTTGTTTTTCTGATTTCCAATTTGAAAATTGACAAAAATTTGGAAAAACCTATGGAAATGAACTTTGACGAAATAGAAAATATCGAAGAAGTGGACACCTACAAGGGTCTAGATTATTTCTTAGAAAAAGGTGACTATCGTGAAGGATTTAGAATGTTGTTTTTAAGGGTTTTACAAAAATTACAACTAGACAAGGTCATAGACTGGAAAAAAGAGAAAACCAACCGAGATTATGTCCAAGAAATGAAAAAAGATAGCAGGAGTGGCGAGTTTAATAGATTGGCAAATTCATTTGAGTTTATTTGGTATGGAGACCAACCCATCGAAAAACAAGAATTTGAAAATTCTCTACCACTATTTGATGCCTTCCTTGACGATATTAATTACCTAAAACCCAGTAATTAATATGAGTAAAAGTACCATAGTTATCATCTTAACCATCGTCCTGCTTGCAGTCATTTCTATCCCACTTTTTGAGTGGAAAGAAATAGAAGACAAAGATGGAAATACTTGGATGGATCTTGACAATAAGAAGAATAGTGGCCTGTGGCTTTTCCTTCAGTTATTGAAAGATACAAAAGGTGAAAATAATGTTGCGGTCGTGGATAAGCTGAAAGATCTCGAATACGATTCGCTAAAAAGTAACCTGACGATTATATATTCTTATAATTCAAGTTACGACAATGGAGTTTTAGATACTTTTTTGGCAAAACATCCCTCGACAGACGTTTTGTTGTTTAATTCACCACATAAATGGTATGAGGATTCTATTTTTTCATTGAGGATTTCGAAGACGACCTTGGCAATAGATTCTAATTCTTTTACTCTCTATCCGATAGACCTTGAAGGAATGTATCTCGATTCGATGGAGCTTACTATGTATGCCCATGACTCTGTCAAATATTGGGTCAATATTATCGATCGAGAATTAGAGATTCCCTACTTTATAGAATTTAATCCAAACGAGGATTTCATAATCACCAAATATGATGAAATAATTTTTGGAAAGTATCCCGATAGCACTCGATCGATATATTACCACACCTTGCCTACCCTTTTCATTAATGAATATCTGGCGACTCCTACGGGTAAAAAGCATTTTGAATACGTGATTTCTGAGCTTGATTATGATAAATATACCCTTTTAGAATTGCCTTCCTATCAATATGATGCTCCAGATTTTGAAAAAAATTACTTTCAATTCATCTTCAATAACAAAGGCATGAAGATGGCCTATTTGATTTTCTTAATCAGTTTGATATTGGCATTTATTTTTAAAGGAAAGAGAAAGCAAAAAGTGGTGCCTTTGATAAAAGAAAAAAAGAATACGAGTATTGAGTTTATTCAGATATTGGCAGATCTTCACCAGTCTCAAGACTCTCCCATTAAGCTTGTCCGTAAAATGGAAAAAATATTCTATTACCAAATGAACCAGAAGTACTATATTCCGGAAAAAACCGAAAACTATGCAGAGAAATTGGCTACTAAGTCAGAAATACCTTTAAACAAAATTAAATTTGTACTGGCTTGGTTTGAAAAAGCTAAGACCATGTCATACGTGAACGACCAAGATATAAGCAGCATTTCATACGAGCTAGAAAAAATATTTAATCATCAAAAAAATTACAGGGATGGAAGACCAATTTAATAATGTAAATGAAGAAGAAGAAATCCAATTGCCACAAGAAGAACCTGCCAATGAATTCCACGGAAATACTAAATTGCGAGAATTCCAAATGGAAGTAGAGCAAGTCAAAAATGAATGTTCAAAAATTATAGTTGGTAATGAAAACCTTATCGAATTAATGCTGGCAGCCTTGCTTTCAGGAGGTCATATTCTTCTGGAAGGTGTTCCCGGTATAGCTAAAACTCTCTCCGCCAAAGTCGTTGCAAAATCCATAGACTGTGATTTCAGCAGAATACAATTCACTCCCGATTTATTGCCTGCTGACGTTACCGGCACTTCGATATATCAGATGGATAAGGGTAAATTCAAATTTGAACGGGGCCCCATTTTTAGCAATATTGTGCTTATTGATGAGATTAATAGATCTCCTGCAAAAACACAAGCCGCCCTGTTTGAAGTGATGGAAGAGAAACAAATAACCCACGACGGAACCACATATCAAATGGATTTCCCATTTATGGTCATCGCCACTCAAAATCCGATAGATCAAGAAGGTACGTACCGATTGCCTGAAGCACAATTGGACAGATTTTTAATGAAAATCAATCTCGGATATCCGAGCCATCAAGAAGAAGAACAAATACTGTATCGATTTCAAAACACCATTGATGTAATATCACTTGACCATATCAATAAAGTACTGAGTAGAAGCAGTCTGAAGCACTTACAAGAAACGATTGCATCGCAACACATCAGTGAACAGATCATATCGTACATTACGCAGCTTATACTATCCACTCGAAATCACCCCAAAGTCTATCTTGGAGGGTCTCCTCGAGCAAGTCTGGCAGTCCTAAAAACGGCCAAAGTCATGGCGGCCATAGCTGGTCGAGAATTTGTCATACCAGATGATGTCAAATACGTACTGCCTTATGTTCTGAATCACCGTATCATCCTTACACCAGATGCAGAAATGGAAGGCATTACAAGCTTTGATGTCATCAATGAAATCATAAAAACCATTGACATTCCGCGATAGATTAAAATGATTTTTTGAATTAATGATGATTAGATGAAGTCAGTATTCTTAGGTGAGTGGTTTTTTTATGGTTGCTGGATCTTGGTCGGTGTTTTTGCATTGTCCTATAGTGTACCCGTCTTATACAATTTAGGGCTGATATTATTGGTAATATTTATAATCTTGGTAATTTATGGATTATTCCAATGTCGCCATTGGGCATCAAAGCTAAAAGTAACTCGTAATATTGCACCTCAACTTTCTATGAGTGATGAGCAATATATCAAATACACGGTGACAAATGAAAATTCAAAGAAAATCTATGTTACACTTTTTGACGAATATCCAGAACAGCTCCAATTGCGTGATGATGCCATCCAATTGCTGATTGAAGGCAAAGAGGAAGAGGAGTTGAAAATTGGTATCAGACCCAACACTCGCGGACAGTACAATTTTGGAAATATCAACGCCATGATTCGATCCACTTTAAAACTCATCGAATGGAGAAAAATTTTCCCGGCAGAAACTGTCTGTGAGGTTTATCCCTCATTCATACAAATGAAAAATTACGAGTTACAACTCAATATGCTTACCGCAAGCCTCACTGGAATCAGAAAAATAAGGCAGATAGGTGAAAATGATGAATTCGAACACATCATGAACTACAAGCAGGGTGATAACATCAAATCAATAAATTGGAAAGCGACCTCTCGTAAAGGTGAGCTCATGGTCAATCACTTCGAAAACACAAAATCCCAAATGGTGTATTGTATCATCGACAAGGGGCGGAGTATGGAGATGCCATTTTTTGGACTGTCATTGCTTGATTATGCCATCAACACTTGTCTCACCATCTCTAATATTGTATTAAAAAAATATGATAAAATAGGCATGTTGAGTTTTGACAAAAATGTGGATACACGGATTTCAGCGTCAGACATTCAGAACCAAATCAACCGGATTTCTAGAGCCCTATACAATCAGCAGACAGCATTCAGCGAACCCAATTATGAAAAGCTATATTTCTATATCAGAAATTTCATTAAGAGGAGAAGTATTTTGTTTTTGTTTACGAATTTCGAGCAGACGGCAGATTTTGAGAGAAACCTACCCTATCTTAAAGCATTGAATAAAATGCATTTGCTCATTGTCATTTTCTTTAAAAACACAGAAATTGAAAAGAATTTAATTCCTATTCCGACTAAAATGAACAATATCTACTACAATGTCATCAGTCGGGAAGCGATCATCGAAAAGGAAAAACTCGTAGATGTGCTAAAATTGCACGGCATTCAAGCCATTCTGACTGATCCAAAATCACTCTCTATCAATACGATTAACAAGTATTTGGAAATCAAGGCAAAAAGAATGATGTAGCTTAAACCACCCCAACTATGATATTAAATATCACTTGAATAACTTTAAATTCGTCCAATTCACTAGACCAATTATTCATTTCCAACTTTATTTCTTGATTGGTGTTTACAGAGTTATCCGTGTAGGTTTTGTCCACATGATTTAGAAAAATATATGAAGATATACTACAAAAACACAAGAACCCGAAAAGAATGTTTTTGTACTTTGAATTGAGTGATTTCGCCATCGATTAGTATTTTATTCTTGAAGTGTTAGACAAGAAAACTTTTTATTGGTTGCATTTACGAGTTCTTAAACGTTAAAATTATGTTATTAGTTTCATTAAAAAAATAATTATTTTCGATTCAGATGCCCTCAAAATATTCCAAATTCAAAAAAGCGCTTCGAATACTAACCTTTAGCCTAGTTGGAATCTATGTTATATCGGCTACTACACTCTATTTTTATCAAGACAAACTCATTTTCAAAGGATGGAAATTAGATAAAGATTTTCAGTGTCAGATTGGCACAGAAATTAAGATATCTGGCGAAGATGGCAACCAATTAAGCTGCCTCTATGTCAATCAAAAAAATCCAAAAGGCATCATTATTTATTTCCACGGAAATCGAGGAAACCTCAAAAGGTGTACGTATCAAGCGCAACAATTTTTAGTGCCAAATTATGATCTAATCATGCCCGATTATCGAGGATATGGAAATTCCGAAGGCGAAATCGAATCTCAAGATCAACTTTTTAACGATGCACAGGCCATTTACGATTATGTTAAAAATAAATTTGACGAAAAAGACATCACCTTAGTTGGATATTCTCTTGGGACAGGCGTCGTGAGCTATCTCGCTGAGAATAATAATCCCTCAGCACTCTATCTGGTAGCACCATACAAAAGCCTGATAGATGTCAAGGATGATTTAGGTATTCCTGTTCCTGATTTTTTAGTGAAATTTCCGCTGGAGACATACAAGAGAATTAAAAATATCAATTGTCCAATATATATTTTCCATAGCCCCTCAGATCAATTACTTCCGTACGAGTCATCATACGAGATGTACCAACAGAACAAGGAAAGAATTAAGTTTTTCACACTTAATGGTGACAGTCATGCAAGTACGATTTTTAACAATAAGATAAAGCAAATATTCAGTGCTAATCTGAATTAACTATTGCTACAAAAAATTCTTGTGTACTAAAACTTCACATTCGCCAATCCCGTAAGGTCTTTGACTTCTCTGATCGTTTCTTGTGCTACTTTTCGAATTTCGGCTGATGAGGCTTTTATTTGGTCTTTGATTTCCCTTTTTTGAGCATTCAATTCCTGTCTATTCATAATAAACCGTGATTTCATCTCATTGATGGCTTTAGCAGTTTCTTCCTTTAGGGAAGAATACATTAATCTTCCATCTTGAAAATCCTGAATCAAGGTATTGTGAGCCTCTACGCCGCCAGACATTTTTAACATCAAAAACAAATTTTCGACTCCATCACTCATCTTGCCCGGTTCGTTATCACCGGTATCGGTCACCGCTGATTTGATTTTCTTTGTCGTCACTGCTTCCTCCTCAAATAGCCCAATGGAATGCTTTTCGCCGGCACTTTTACTCATCTTGCGAGATGGGTCCGCCGTAGACCGAATCTTCAATGCTTCTGTATATAATGCTTCGGGCAATATAAAATATTCTTTTCCTACCTGCCCATTAAATCGCTGCGCAATGTCTCTCGTCAGTTCTAAATGTTGTTCTTGATCTTTACCTATCGGGACGTAATCCGCCTTGTAGAGCAATATATCAGCACTTTGCAATACAGGATAGTCCAATAATCCAGCCGAGATATAGTCGTCTTTAGATTTTTCCGCCATTTGGAGGCTCTTATCTTTAAACTGTGTCATACGGGTCAATTGGCCATAAGAACAAAAGCAATTTAATATCCAGCACAATTCTGCATGCTCTGGTATCAAACTCTGAATAAAAAGGTTTTCCGGCTTAATCCCCACTGCCATAAGATTCAACACAAGATCCCAGGTGTTTTGCCTCAATTTCGCAGGATTATAAGGCATGGTCATCGCATGATAATCTACGATTCCAAAAAAACAACGATAATTTTCTTGCAATTTAACCCAATTGCTTACCGCACCGAAATAGTTTCCTAGATGCATATCCCCTGTTGGTTGAATTGCTGATAATACGGACTTCATGCTTAAAGTTTTTTTATTTTGCTGCAATGCAGCTAATTTCGACATTTACGTATTTTGGTAGATTGGCCACTTGAACGAGCTCCCTGGCCGGTGCAGTATCTTCATTGAAATACCGACTATACACTGCGTTGATTCTTCCATATTGTTCCATATCACTTACAAAGACACTGCATTTCAACACATTTTCGAATGTCATATCCGCAGCTTCTAGCACGAATGCCAAATTTTTCATTACCTGCTCCGTCTCTTCTTCAATATTAGAAATTTTCAAAGTACCCGTCATTTTATCAATGGCAATCTGTCCAGATACGTAAAGCGTTCCATTGTACAAAATGGCTTGATTATAAGGCCCTACTGGATCAGGGGCCTTTGGCGAATAAATAATTTTTTTCATGGTGAATAAGGAATCGAGATTATTAAATACAATTTACACTATATAAACACAAAAAGCCCCAAAACATATTCATGCAAGGAGCTCAGTGTATTTTTTTTTAAAAGTTAAACTATTCTGAGTCGGTATCTTCTTCTTCGACTCCGGCAATAACAACTTGTCCTTTGTAGTACATACTGCCTTCGTGCCAATATGCTCTATGGAAAAGGTGAGCTTCCCCTGTAGTTTTACAGGTAGCAACTGTAGGCGCCGCAGATTTAAAATGCGTTCTTCTCTTTCTTTTTCTTTGCTTTGATACCCTACTCTTCGGATGTGCCATTATTAAATATTTTGTATGTTTTAATCAAAAATCAATTATCAGTAAAATCCAAGTCTTTGAGTTTGTCCCACATTGCATTTCCAGAGTTATTTTGTTCATTTTCCACGTTGAGTTTATTCAAAACTTCGAAATCACAAGGTGGGTTTTTCTCTTCATTACAATCGTAAGACTTAATCAAAGGAACACTCAAAAGAACATATTCATAAATCAATTGGCTTAGATCTAAGCGAGATTCTTCCTTATTCACAAACATGACTTCATCATTATTTGATTCTAAAGTCTCAAAATCTTCTCCCACCAACTTAATATAAAGCTCAAAATCATTTTCAATCGGCAATTTAATGGAGGCCAGACATCTATCACAAGTCGTATTAACATACCCATGCAATAAAAAACTCAATTCCAATTGATCAAATTGCCTGAACAAATTCAATTTTACTTCAATATTACCACCCAATACTATGTCGTTTTCGAAAACATCAAAAAATGCATCGTCCACTACAAAATCATATTCATGCTCACCATTGTGAATGCCTTTAATTGGAATAGTAAAATGCTCTTGAATGTCCATCTACCAGAACTTTTTCTAAATGGAGTGCAAAGATAAAATTAATATCCGATATTTCAACAATTAAATTATGTTAATCTTTGAAAATCAAAACAAGACCAGAGAGCGAATACCTCAAATTTTTCACGAAATTAAGTTGTTTTATTACATTTAGTTTTAAATCTCGAGGAATAATTAAACTTTTATTTGAAAAAAATTAGAAGCAGTTATATATTTACTAAATTTTTTGAGGAAAATAATTATCTTTTGTTAGAAAAACTTTGCGATAAATGAACCGATTTTTTACACATTTTTCGAACCATAGGTTTGCTTTGGTTGGGATACTTTTATTGATTTCCATAGTTTCCTATTCACAAAACAGAATCAAAGGTCGAGTTATCGATGCAGACAATGGTGATCCACTCATAGGAGCCAATGTACTTTTTGCGAATGATCCACTTATTGGGACAACGACTGATTATGATGGATATTTCGAACTAGAAATTCCAGAAATTCCTTTTTTACTTAATGTGAGTTACATCGGATATTCAAGTTTAGATTATTCAGTTCAAGATAATGAAGACATCGAAATACGTTTAGAAACGGATGCTATTACCATTGACCTTGGAGTAGAAGTAAAGGGACAGCGCCTAAGTGACAAACAAAAACAAGGCCCACTCACCATTGAATCTCTTGATATATTAGCTATCAAGGAAACTCCCTCAAGTAACTTTTATGAAGGTCTTGGTTCCTTAAAAGATGTTGATTTGACGACGGCGAGCTTAGGATTTACTGTAATTAATACCAGAGGATTCAATAGTACGAGTCCAGTGAGAAGTCTTCAAATTATCGATGGTGTGGACAACCAATCACCTGGTCTTAATTTTTCACTAGGCAATTTCTTGGGATCTAGTGAATTAGATGTAAAAAAAGTAGACCTCATTGTAGGTGCAAGTTCTGCCTTCTACGGCCCTAATGCCTTTAATGGAGTCATCAGCATGGAAACTAAAAACCCATTCATTCTCAAAGGTCTTTCTGCACAAGTAAAAGTTGCAGAACGTAACTTGTTCGAAGCTGGAATTCGTTGGGCGACGAGTTTTAAAAACAAAAATGGCGACGACTGGGCAGCTATAAAAATTAATGCCTTTGCCTTTAAGGCTGATGATTGGAAAGCAGAGAACTATAATCCCGTAGATGACATAGAAATCAATCCAGTAGACTCTGCGAGGATTACAACATCTAACCCGGGAGGTTTTGATGCTGTCAATATTTATGGAGATGAATTTAACAAAACAGCCTTTTCGCAGAGTACTGTTGGAATTGGGAGATATTATAGAAATGGATACAAAGAAGTGGACTTGGTAGATTACGGAACTAAAAACCAAAAAGCTTCATGTGCCGCACATTTTAGGTTACAACCGAGTAAATCATTCGAAAGTCCAGAATTAATATTAAGTACCAGCTATGGTGGTGGCACGACGGTTTATCAGGGTGACAATCGATTCTCCTTGAGAGACATTAAGTTTTTCCAGCATAGGATTGAAATCAACAAAAGAGACAAATATTTTTTCAGAGTTTATGCGACTCATGAAGATGCCGGCAAATCGTATGATCCATTTTTTACGGCTTTGAAACTGCAGGAATTGGCTAAAGACGACACAGAGTGGAATACTTCCTACCTAAATTATTGGTCTCAAAATATTGATCCAAAAATTAAAAGTCTAGAGGGATTACCTTTGATTTCTCAATACCCCGGAAACCCAAAGGGTTGGCGTCAGGCAGTTAATCAATTTTTGCTGGATTATCAAGATTCCCTCGTCGTATGGCACCAAAGTGCAAGAGATTTTGCCAATACAGGTTTCGCAGCTTTTGAAACCAGTCCTTTTTATGAGCCTGGCACTGAGAGATTTCAGACAGCTTTTGATTCCATCACATCCTTACTGTCTAATAGTGAAGGCGGTACTCGATTTTATGATAAATCAGCTTTATTTCATGCACATGGCGAATACCAATTTAATGATTTAATGTACGGTGACAATATCTCTGATTTGGACATTACGATTGGTGCTTCCGGGAGGTATTATCTACCAGATTCTAAAGGATCTATTCTATTGGATACATTCGGTAGAGACATTAACACCTATGAATATGGGATATATGCGGGCGGTACGATGGGTTTTTACAATAATAAGATTAGATCGAGTTTAACCTGCCGTATGGATAAGCATCAAAATTTCAATTATGTGTTTTCACCTGCAGCTTCTATTGTGTTTAATTCTCGTGAAAATGAATACTTCAGATTGTCATTTTCTTCAGCTGTAAGAAATCCTACGCTAACGGATCAATACTTGAATTATAACGTAGGTCCGGCCATTCTGCTTGGAAACATTGATGGTTATAAGGGACTTTTAACAGTGGAAAGTTTTGTCAATTATTTGGATACGTACGAACGCAGTGTTTTAGATACCTTCGATGTGGCACCTATTCAGCCAGAAAAAGTAAAGACTTTTGAATTTGGATATCGAAGCTCAGTGACCCAATCATTGTATGTGGATTTGTCCACATATTATTCGATTTATAAAGATTTTATTGGTTATCAATTAGGTATCGACACTTACATACCACCTACATTACCTCAGCCTTCCTATGTTCAAGCATACCGAGTTAGTGCCAATGCAAAAGAAACAGTGACCACACAGGGTTTTTCTCTTGGATTAAATTACTATTTTGGTGATTACTATCAAATTCGAGGAAATTACTCATATAATAATCTAATAACTAATACGAAAGATCCAATAATCCCCGCTTTCAACACTCCAAAAAACAAATATAACATTGGTCTATCTGGAAGAAATATTCCTAATGTAATGGGGCTTAAGATTCCAGGATTTGGGTTTAGTGTTAATTACAAATGGGTGGAAGGATTCTTATATGAAGGTTCACCTCAATTCACAGGATTCATACCTAGCTATGATTTGTTAGATGCACAGATAAATTTTGAATTAAAATCCTTAAACACGGTTATTAAAATGGGTGCTTCTAATGTGTTAAACAACAAAATATTTCAAACTTATGGTGGACCACGTATCGGAAGAATGGCATATATTAGCGCAACTTATGAGTTTGACTCAAAATGATTAATAATCTAAAACAATACTTATGAAAAAATTTTACTTATTAGCTTTGTTATTTGTGGGATTTCAGTTGGCCGCACAACGCCAATATTTAGATCCTCAATATGCGGTTTCTTATGACCCTAATGTGAAGTATGGGACTAACATAGGTGTATTAACTGGCACCCCAGCGGCGGAAGATTTGTATATGGATGTTTATTATCCTAATGATGATGAAACTTCTGATAGACCAGTTGTATTGGTTGCTCATACCGGTAGTTTTTTACCTCCAGTGATTAATGGACAAGCGACGGGATGGAGATATGACAATGATGTCGTGTACTTGTGCCAGCAATTGGCAGCAAGAGGTTATGTCGCAGTTGCTTACGAATATAGATTGGGATGGAACCCAGTTTCATCAGATCAAAATGTAAGGACTGGGACACTTCTACAGGCTGCTTATAGAGGAATACAAGACACCAGAGCTTGTGTTAGATATATGAGACAGACGGCAGATGTCGGAATTAATCCTTATGGAATCGATCCTGAAAAAATTATGGTCTTGGGTGTTGGAACAGGAGGTTATCTGGCTTTAGGTGCAGGTACTTTGTATGATTTTGACGAGGTCACACTTGACAAATTTTATGATACGAATACTGCTACGCCGTATATTGATTCTTTAGTTATGGGAAATATATATGGAGACACACAAGCCGCAATATGCTTACCGAACAACCCGGGTTACAGTTCGGAAATATCTTTTGCATTCAATATTGGAGGTGCTTGCGGTGATCAATCATGGATAGATGGAGAACCTAGAGAATCAGCAATCGCAGGTGTTCATTGCACTAGTGACATTTTTGCTCCTTTTTCTGAAGGTCCGGTCATCGTGCCTACAACCAATGAATTTGTGGTTTATGTAGCGGGTACAAGAGCAGCTGTTCAATATGCCAATGAAAGAGGCAATAATGATGTTCTCAATGATTTAATGGCCGAAAATGATCCGCTTCACGATTTAATTGAGGCTCAAAAAGTGGATTCAGTAACCTTATATACAGGTCAACAAATGCTTCTTGGTACTGACAATTTTTATGCTTTTAAAACGCCATTTCCTCAAGGATCACCTTGGGATTGGTGGGACAAACCAACCTTAGATGCAATGGTGGCAGGAATCAATGCCCAATTGGGAACAGATTACAACTCAGACGAAATTCACATGTCTGGTTTAGCTACCAATCCTGATATGTCAAGAGAAAAAGGAATTGCTTATTGTGACACCATCTTGAATTTAATGTTACCTAGAGCATGTTATGCAATGAATCTAGGTTGTCAATTTTCAGGAACTGATGATATCGTAGATGGATCAGAAATTGGTTTAAAAGTATTTCCTAATCCAATAGTAGAAACTGCACAAATAAGCACCGAAGAAGATTATAAAATCGAATCTGTTTATGTGTATGATATCAATGGTAGATTGGTAAAAGCCGTAAGTCACTTGAACACTAACAATTACACTTTCGAAAGAAATAATCTAAGTGCAGGAAATTATGTCCTTCATTTGAGAACTAAAGAAAAAAGTGTGGTTCAGAAAATTACGATACAATAACTAATTGTTAAATAAAAAAGGAGGGAAGTTTACATGACTTTCCTCCTTTTTATTTCATGTACTCTGCTTCAAAATTAAATTATTAGAAAGTCAGGAGATAGTCTTATTGGAATTCAAGATTTTTTATCACCTCCTCAAACGGGAATACGGATACAAAATTTGATTTTTATTTTGAACAAGCTATTCTACTATGAATTAATTGTTTACACAATTATTATTAGGACATACTGTTAGAAGTGCAAAAAAATTCTTTATTGGACTTTAATAACCTTTATTTTCAATTGTATCAATTACTTTTCCACAAGTGAGCATCTTGTCTCCAAAGTAAGGATTTAGAATTTCTTCGTAATTACTAAACCAATCTGCTCCATTGTTATTGTTCGCCATGGGGCAGTGTTGCACATAAAATGTGTCATTGGATATGCCGAATACCTTTACGGATTTAATCAGGGCTTGAGAGAGAAAATCGAATTGCTTTCTTTGTTCTTCTATATCCGTGGTTTCAGTTATTTTCTTCCCGTGGGATTGGATGGCTTTTAGTTGTTCCATCCAGTACATATGTACTTGGCCTTTGACCAATGACATATCTACTTCGGCTGCTTTGTTCAGTACATCGTTTGCACCTTCAATGGCTTTTTTACTATCGCTCTCAACCAAAGCATCTTTGAGTACTAAATAGCCATTTGCCAATACAGTGAGTTGTTCTTTGAAAAGTGCTGGTGTGGTCGCTGTGTAGTCAGGTAGGTCGCTAGAGGGAATAGCATTTTTAGCCATCACATTCTTGTTCATCATACTGGCTTGATTATTGAGTTGTGCTGAAGCATCTATGACAAAAGCGCCATTTGTCACCACTTCATCTCCATGCTCTAATCCACTGACCACTGTATATCCTTCTTGGTTCGATTCTCCCAGTTCGATTTCTCTGTATTCAAATGATGGAATATCTGTATTGGGAAATTTTACATACACTACCGAACGTGGTCCAGTCCAGAGTACAGCAGATTTTGGAACGGTCAAGGCACCTGATTTTCGATAGGTCTCTAGTGTGCCTGTAACGAACATTTCCGGCTTCAAGCTTCCGCCGGTATTGCTGACTTCGGCTCTAATAGTCGCTGCCCTTGTGGCGGGATCAATAACGGGGTTTACAAAAGTAGTTTTTGCCCTGAATGTTCTGTTTGGTGCTGAAGGCGTTGTGAAACTAATTGTTTGGCCTACCTTGACATTAGGGAGGTCATTCTCATACACATCAAACAAAGCCCACAGACTAGATAAATTCTGAATGTCAAATAAAACCTGACCAGTGGTAAGGTAATCCCCGACATCTACTTTTTTCTGATGCACCACGCCTGAATGTTCTGCATAGATAATAAATGTCTCCCGAATGACATCAGTACTAAGTATCTCATCAATCACTTGGTCGCTGATTTTCCAATACCTCAATTTATTCTTTGCGGCAGTCAATAGACCCGGACTCACATCTAGTATTTTTTGAGCCTCCAAAAGTTCTTTTTGAGCAGTAATTAATTCTGGTGAATATATGGAAGCAATTCTTTGACCTAGATTTACTTGCTCTCCGGTATAGCTGACAAAGAGTTTTTCTATTCGACCGGGAATGTGAGTCACTAAACTAGCTGATTTCGTTTCGTTGGCTTGGATTTTCCCATTCAATTTTAGGGTAGAACCACTGGAATTAGCCATTCCAACAATCGTTGTTTGAATATTTGCCAACTTGATGGCTTCGTCTGTCATTTGTAAACCAACCCCATTATCACTGTTTGCTTGGCTTGCAGGAATTAAGTCCATACCACAGATGGGACAATCCCCAGGTTCATTTTGGCGAATCTGTGGGTGCATTGAGCAAGTCCATACCTCTGATTCCCCTTGATTTATGTTATGCTCGTCGTGGTTTTGTATTGTTTGGTTATTATTTCTAAATAACCACCATGCTGATAGAAAGCCAATTCCTATACTAGCAATAATAATTAAATATATTCTTCTCGTTATCATGTATTTAAAATAGTTGTTTTATTTAAAATAAACATCTGGATTAATCATTTCATTTGTATGGCATAATAATCCTAGTCAGTGTCTGCCTCATTCTACTAAATTTTCAGGTTTTTCAATCTTAATGCATTTGTAATTACGGAAACCGAACTGAAACTCATTGCCAAGGCAGCAATCATTGGCGACAATAGTATTCCGAAAAAAGGATACAATACCCCAGCTGCTATAGGAATCCCCAATGTATTGTATATCAAAGCAAAAAATAGGTTTTGTTTTATATTTTTCATTACCCCGGCACTTAAATTTCTCGCTTTGACTATTCCTTCTAAATCACCTTTCACCAATGTGATCATAGCACTTTCGATGGCTACATCCGTACCTGTACCCATAGCGATACCAACGTCGCTCTTCGCAAGTGCTGGGGCATCATTGATTCCATCTCCAGCCATAGCTACGACTTTCCCACTAGCCTGTAGTTTTTCGACTTCATTGAGTTTATCCATTGGTAACATATTGGCTTTAAAGGCATTTAGATGCAATTCGGAAGCTACTGCCTGTGCAGTATCATGATTATCACCTGTGAGCATTATGACTTCGATGCCTTTATCCTGGAGTTTTTCTATTGCCTTAGCACTTGACGCCTTTATTTTGTCACCGATAACTATGTATCCCATGATTTCTTTGTTCATAGCTAAGTAAGATACGGTTTTTCCCTGTTGTTGAAATTTTTTAACCTCTTCTTGCATCTCAGGAGTCATGTGGGCACCAACGTATTCCATCATTTTAGGATTACCCAATGCTATGGTTTTATCAGCCATTTCTGCGTTCACTCCTTTACCAGTAACAGCAATAAAATTTTTAGATGGTAAAATTTCTACATTATGCTCCTTTCCGTACTTAATGGTTGCTTCTGCTAATGGATGTTCGCTGTTAATATTCAACGAAACGATATATCGAAGCAATTCATCTTCACTTAGATTTTTCGTGAAGATACCCACTCTTTCGACAGTTGGTTTTCCTTCTGTAATCGTTCCTGTTTTATCAATAATTAGTGTATTCACCTCGTTCATCTTCTCAAGAGCTTCTGCATTTTTTATTAACACACCATTTTGGGCTCCTTTTCCAACACCGACCATTACAGACATTGGTGTCGCCAAGCCCAATGCACATGGGCAGGCAATTATTAATACAGCAATAGAATTAACAAATGCATATACATATGACGGCTCCGGACCAAATATGGCCCAAATAATAAATGTAAGTATAGAAATGACTACTACTATCGGCACAAAATATCCGGAGACTTTGTCAGCCAATTTTTGAATAGGAGCACGACTCCGACTTGCCTCGTTAACCATGTGAATGATTTGAGACAGTAAGGTGTCGCTTCCTACTTTTTCAGCTTTCATAAGAAAAGCTTGATTGCCATTAATAGTTCCGCTTACAATTCTATCACCTACTTCTTTATTGACAGGAATGGGTTCTCCTGTTATCATAGACTCGTCTATGCTAGAATGACCCTCAATAATAACACCATCTACAGGGATTTTATCGCCCGGTTTCACTTTTAAAATATCTCCTATCTCAATGTTTTCAATAGGTACTTCCAACTCTTCACCATCTACCATTTTTGTAGCCTTGTTCGGTGCCAGTTTTAAGAGTTCTTTCACGGCAGAGTTTGTTTTGCTATGAGCTCGAGCTTCTAATAATTGCCCTAAAAGAACCAAGGTTAAAATGACAGTCGCTGCCTCAAAATAAACATGAACAGTGCCTGATTCAGTTTTAAACTGATCTGGGAAAATATCTGGGAAAAGCATTCCAAAAACACTAAATAACCATGCCACTCCTGCACCTAAGCCTATAAGTGTAAACATATTCAGATTTCGTGTTTTGATGCTTCTATATGCCCTCTGAAAAAACATCCATGTTGCATAGAAAACTACAGGAATGGATAAAGCAAATTGCACCCAATTCCAATATTTTTGTTCCATAATATTGTATAATGGATTGTTTGGGATCATTTCACTCATCGCAATCAAAAAGATGGGCAATGTAAAAGCAAATGCAATCCAAAACTTTTTTAAGAGCTCTTTGTAATTTTTATCTTCAGCAGATAGCTCTGGTTGCAGTGGCACTAAGTCCATCCCACAAATAGGGCAAGAACCAGCAGAATTTCTTATAATTTCAGGATGCATGGGACATGTCCATTGGATGGCGGCAGAATGGACAAGGTTTTGTTCTTCTACTAAGTCCATTCCGCATACAGGGCAATCACCTGGTTTGTTGTAAGTTTTATCCCCTTCACAGTGCATGGGACAGTAAAATGTCCCTGTTCCTTTTGTATTAGGTAATTTCTCTTTTTTAGTAATAGCGTTATGTAGATGTGGATCATTGTGTTCGTGAATGCTATAACCATTGCCGTCTGCTTTCAGGGCATTTTGAAGTGTTTCTAATGAAATATGGTTGACCATTTCAATAGTTGCCTCAGCTTTTTCCAAATTAACTGAGACATTTTTGACTCCTTCCACTTTTGATAATATTTCTTCTACATGGTTTCGACAACCATTGCAAGACATTCCATGTATATAATAAGTATGTTTCATTATATTTAATTTTAATAATCTGTTAATCGTTCAATTTTAAACTTGGCTAGATGTGATTTCACGATGGCGTTGATATTTTCCATTCGATAGCGGTTCAGGTCGCTTTGCAATTTCATCAGCTCATCGAAGCGAGTACCTTTATTGCTGTATTCGACTAATAAAATTTCATAGGCGCTATTGGACAAGTCCATTTGACGGTTTACCAAATCATACATCAGCTTAGCACTTTCGTATTCTGATTTGTATCCTTGAATTTGGCTCATCATTTTATTGGTCAAATTATCTTGTTGATAAGAAAAAGCTTGTTGCTTCAATTTTTCTTCTTCTTCTTTTGCATTGTATTTTTTGCGGCTTATAGGGATCGAAACCATTAGCCTAGGAATGAGAATGTCTCTTCCATTGTTGAGAGGGGAGGCATCGGTTCTTGCAGACACCATACTGTAATCTAATCCCAGTCCAAAACTTGGAATTCCTTCCAATGTGTTCAAGGCAATAGCCTGATTAGACGCTTCTATTTTCCAATCAAGTTGCTTGATAAGTGGGTGATTTGACTGAATCTTTTGCTGTATAGTCTCTGTATCCAGCGTCAAAACGGCAAAATCGATTTTACCCGAATCCACTTGAATCGTATTGTCTATCGGATTGTTTACCGCTGCATTGATTACGGCCGAAAATCCATGTTTTTGTTGTTCAAGTATTTGTATTTGTTGATTCAGCTCTTCAATCTTAATCTGAACTGTCAACACATCTGAGGCAATGGATTTTCCACTTTCTACTTTAGCCAATGCCACGTTTTGAATCGTTTCAAAAATGCGAATATTTTCCCTGATGATCGCCTGCTGTTCTTGCAAGAGATACAGATTGTAGTAAGCTGTTTTGATTTGAAAATCGATGTCTAGCCGTTCGTCTGCAACACGTTCGTATTTTGATTTCGCCATAGATAGAACCACGTCCTCTCGAGACTTCAATGTTCCAAACCACGGAAACATTTGACTCGCAGAAACCATAAGCCTTTGAGATCCCAATCTCGTTTCCACCGGTAATATGGGAATGCCTATTCCCAGCGTAGGATTTGGCAACTGACTCTGCTGTGGACCTACTTGCATGGCTGCTTCATACTCCAGCTGTAGCGCCTTGAGTTCTGGATTGTTGTCATAGGCTTTTTGAAGTAAAGCATCCAAAGTTTGTGCTCTAACAAAGAAGCACGAAACCATCAAAATATTGATCAATAAAATTTTAGTTTTCATCTTTTATTTCTTTTCTAGCGTTAGAAAAATGAAGCTGAATTTCTTTCCATAATGAATAGAGCACCGGTACTGTGAACATGGTGAGCACTTGCAAAGTCATCCCTCCAAATGAAGGAATGGCCATGGGTACCATGATGTCAGATCCGCGACCCGTTGAGGTCAGCACTGGAAGAAGTGCCAATATTGTTGTCGCTGTCGTCATCATGGCGGGCCTTACTCTTCGTTGTCCTCCTTCCACAACCGCCTCTCTGATTTGAGAAATGGTGGTAGGAGTATTTTTTTCAAAACTGTCTTTGAGAAAAGTAGCTACTAGCACACCATCATCCGTCGCAATACCAAATAGCGCCAGAAAACCAACCCATACGGCAACGCTTAGGTTTATAGTTTTGATCTGAAACAAGTCTCTCATATTCGTACCAAAAAAATCAAAATCCATAAACCATGATTGACCATAAAGCCATATCATCATGAAGCCGCCAGCGAATGCCACAAATACTCCAGAAAAGACCATCAAGGAAGTCGCTATCGAGCTGAACTGGAAGTAGAGAATTAGAAAAATAAGTGCTAATGCTATGGGAATGACGATTGAAAGGCGCTTGCTTGCTCTAAGTTGCTGTTCATAATTTCCTGCAAATTTGTAGCTAATCCCAACTGGTAAGTTTAGTTCTCCATTGTCAATTTTATCCTGTAGATAGTTTTGTGCATTGTTGACCACCTCTACTTCGGCGTACCCGAGTTCTTTATCAAACAACACATACCCGACCAAAAAGCCATCTTCACTTTTGATCGCTTGTGGTCCTTGTTCGTAATTGATTTCCACTAGATCACCCAGTGGAATTTGCAATCCGCCAGGAGCTGCAATCAAGATATTGCGAAGTGAATTGGGGTCATCTCGTAGCTCTCTAGGATATCTCAAGCGGATGCCATACCTCTCTCTACCTTCCACAGTGTAGGTCATGATCATACCTCCTACAGCGGCTTGCAGTTGCTTTTGTACATCCACTATTGACAAACCGAATCGACTGATTTTCTCACGGTCAATATCAAAAAGCATATAGGGCTTGCCCACAATTCGCTCTGCAAAAACGGCAGGAGCCTTTACACCGTCAACCTCCTTCAGGTACTTTTCCAGTTCCAACCCGAAGGCTTCAATGGTTGACAAATCTGAGCCTTTCACTTTTATCCCCATTGGTGCACGCATTCCAGTTTGGAGCATGACCAAACGAGTTTCTATCGGTTGTAATTTGGGAGCAGAAGTTACTCCTGGTAGATTGGTTGCATTTACAATTTCATTCCAGATATCATCTGGCGAATGTATATGCTCTCTCCATTGACGAAAATAAGAACCCTTGTCGTCCAGGACCAAATCTGTCATTTGTATTCCTTTCGTGAGAGCATCATGATACTCAATAGCACCTCCATTGGCTAAGATATACTTACCGTCTTTATCAACCTTGAATCTCAATCTATGCCCGTCTACATCAGTCATATATTCCGATTTGTACTGTATCGTATTTTCATACATGGACATCGGTGCAGGATCCAAAGCACTCTCTACACGACCAGCTTTACCCACAACAGTTTCGATTTCCGGAATGGCGGTCACTGCCATATCCAATGCTCGTAGATTGTTGACGTTTACTTGCATTCCCGAGTGTGGCATCGAGGTGGGCATAAGCAAAAATGAACCCTCGTCTAAAGCTGGCATGAATTCTTGCCCTGTATTATTTGCAATTTTTACTCCAATAAAAATGAGACTACCAACCAAAAGCAAAAACAAAATCTTGACCCTCAATAAAAAGCCTAAAATTTTGGGATAGAAATGCATCACTACATAAAAAAGACCGATTAAACCGCCTGTTATGAGTGCGATGAACAGGAAGTTTGTAAATAAGGTTTTATTTACTCCCAGAGGCATCCATATTTTCGCAAGCAACCATGTGACCATAAGTGCATAAATGATGTTGCGTAGGACATCGAAGAAGGAGTAAAATGCCCCATCCTTATAAGTTTTTAGCCAAATACTGATAATTCCTGTAATGCCGACTACCCATCCGAATACGCCTAAAAACTGGAACTGTCCGAGTATCAAAAAAGCACTAAGGATAATCAAGGCTATATTGTAGCCTACGGATAACCATTTGGATTTTGATTTTAGTCCAAACAGTTGAACAGCCAAAGGAGGGAGTATGGAGATGGCAACGACGATGGAAGCAATGAGTGCAAATGTTTTGGTAAATGCCAAGGGTCGGAATAATTTGCCTTCTGCTGCGACCATTGTAAAGACAGGCAAAAAACTCACCACTGTGGTAGCCACAGCCGTAATGACTGCAGATGCCACCTCAGTAGTGGCATTGTAAATGGTGGTCGATAATGGTTGGTTTGGTGGTGCTGTTTTCATATGAGACACCATACTTTCGGTAAGCACGATACCCATGTCCACCATGGTGCCCACTGCAATGGCGATACCCGACAAAGCCACAATATTGGCATCTACTCCGAAATACCGCATGGCAATAAAACACATCAGCACAGCGACAGGAAGTGATGCTGCCACCAAAAGGGAGGATCTCAAATTGAGCAACATTAATATGATCACGATGATCGTAATGAGAATCTCTAAGCTCAATGCTTCTTCTAATGTTCCTAAAGTTTCATTGATTAGGTCAGTGCGGTCATAGAATGGTACGATTGTTACTTGCGATATGGTACCGTCAGCCAATGTTTTGGTCGGTAAACCAGGTGCTATTTCTCCAATTTTGGCTTTCAAGTTGTTGATCACTTCCAATGGATTTGCGCCATATCGAGCCACCACCACACCACCAACGGCTTCAGCACCTGATTTATCCAAAACACCCCTTCGAGTGGCAGGACCTTTGCTGACAACGGAAATATCCTTTATTCGAATCGGTACATTTTCTGTCGCCAAAATTACCGTGTTTTCAATATCTTCAAGGGCTTTGACATAGCCCAAACCCCTGACAAAATATTCCGCAAGATTGATTTCTATCGTCTGTGCTCCGATATCTAAGTTACTGTCTTTGATTGCTTTCATCACCTGATCAAGAGTGATGCCATAGGCTCTCATTTTGTCAGGATTTAAATCCACCTGATATTCCTGAACAAATCCTCCAATAGAAGCAACTTCTGACACCCCTGAGGCGGAGGATAAGCCAAACCGAACATAGAAATCCTGTATGGAACGCAGTTCATGTAGATCCCATCCACCCGTGGGATTGCCCTGTTCATCGCGACCTTCCAATGTGTACCAGTATATCTGCCCTAAAGCGGTAGCATCGGGGCCTAATGTGGGTTGAACATCATCGGGTAATAAGTTTGAAGGGAGGGAGTTCAGTTTTTCTAGAATTCTACTTCTACTCCAATAAAACTCTACGTCTTCGTCAAAAATAACATAGATACTTGAGAAGCCGAACATCGAATTGCTTCGTATGCTTTTGACTCCAGATATGCCAAGCAATGAAGTAGTGAGAGGATAGGTGATTTGGTCTTCTACGTCCTGTGGCGACCTTCCCATCCACTTTGTAAAAACAATCTGTTGGTTTTCTCCGATATCCGGTATAGCATCTACCGGGACAGGGTCTCTTGGCAGACTCTTTACACCAAAATCAAATGGTGCTGTGACAATCCCCCAGCCAATGATGGTGAGCAATAGAAGCCAAGCGACAAGTTTGTTGTCGATGAAAAATTTTATTATATGATTTAACATGATTCATTCAATTAACAATTTATTATTGGCATTGAACAATAGTCCAATGACCGAAAATAACAACTGACCGACTATCCGTATACTAGGATAATCGCCACCTATCAATTATAAATTGAAATCAAATAAGGTAGACCTGATAGAGTACTAGAAAATCTCTATCCGGCAAGGGAGGTTTGTAATTAAATCTCTGGGAGTCAATTTGATAATTATTATTAAAAAAATTAACTATAGTAAAAGCAGCTGTCGAGTCAAATTGAACATCTTGTATTTTGACTATTTTAGCAACCGTTACATCCGATTCTACTTTATTAATAACTAACTGTTCATTGTGACAGCAATTTCCATTTTTATTATGAACGATATTTTCATTTTCATGATGGCAAATTTGTTGATCGTTAGGCTGGTAATTATTACTTTTATGGCAGGGTAAAGAATTTTGCATTTTACCGCAGCATTTTGCCTTACCAGTAAAGCTAATACCGACTAAGTGATCCTGACAATAATGTATATCAAAAGTTATCCTTGTTGATGTCATAAACATCAACAAGACCAATACAATGGAAACGATTCTATGAAATATACTTATTCTCACTTGATTCAAAGATACTACTAATAAACGTGTTACCAAAAAATATATTGTTCATATTGGTGAAAAAAAAGGTAATTCGTCAAATCTCTGTATTTAGTCCCTTTTATACACTATACGGATGATTTATTCTCAAGTTTGCCCAAATTTGATAAAAATAGTCATGAGCAATATGAAAGCATATGTTTTTTAGGTATTGAAACTTGCAAAAAAAAACCTTTAATTTTGATGAAAAAAGTATCAAATTAAATAAGCGTATTTTCAGCTTTTCTGATACTTTGTATCAGAAGCATCGGCTTTTAGTCTAAACGTATACCATTGATTGTTGTGTTTTTGATAAGACATTTCAGTCTCTCAATGTACCGATAATAGACGTCATCCTAAGCCTCCATCCTGATATCAGGTCTTCAAATATTAAGGCTCAATCACAATAAATCTAGTAAAAGCACGCAAGATCAATTGAATAATAACAAATAATACAAGTGCTTTTGAGGTAAGTGTTCATTTGTACCTATGGTTCATTGTGAAGCATGATTCCTTGTACATTTTAGAATTATATCAGGAGAAATCAGAAAGTACAACTAATGGATAGCTAGTAAACTGGTGACCTAATATAATAGGATTTTCACCTTAACCTAGGTATCATTTACAAACGTAAAACGAAAAAAATCTTAGATGCAACCCAAAAGAAAAAGAGGTCATTCAATGTTTGAATGACCTCTTTTTCATTGTACTTAATTATAGTTAAGCTTCTTCTACGTTTTCATAATCAAAAGGTAAAACTTTTGCTTTTTTCACTTTTGAAAGTGTCATCAAGGTTCTCAACCTTTCAATTTCTTCTATTTGAGATAGGGTTTTAAATAAAAGTTGTTCGTAAGTTGCTATGTCTTTAGTGACTATTTTTAGTAAAAAGTCTGCATCACCCGTAATAATATAGCATTCCGTAATCTCATCAATTCTATTTACCTTAGATATGAAATTATCCAAAGCATTTTCCTTCTGCCATGCTAAGCTAACCAATACAAATGTCTTAACATTTAAGCCGATTTTAGTAGAATCAACTTTAGCATGATAACTTTGTATTACGCCAGTATTCTCAAGCTTTTTAACCCTTTCCAAGGTTGGTGCAGGAGAAAGTCCAATTTTTTTCGAAAGATCTAGATTTGTAATTTTACTATTTTCTTGTAGCAATCTTAGAATTTTCAAATCCGTTTTATCTAGTTTATCGCTCATTTTTTATGTAATTTAAATTTTCAAAATAATAATACAAATTTACGGGATTTGCCAATATTTTATCTTATTTTTCAAATAAAATAGACGACTTTAAAGAATAATTAACAAATTAGTTTAGTAAACGACATTTGAACATTAATTATTTTACAACAACATAATTAAGCGTAAATATTGGATGATTATTTGTTAAATTAAATTGAAAAAATTGACCATTTAAACTAAAAAAGGCATTCAAGTTTCCCTGAATGCCTCTTAGTATCTTATACAATATTATTCCACTATGGAAAGACTCCTAAAGTGAGGTAATCTGCGGCAACCTTATCCAATGCACATATAAATGCCGCAGTTCTAAGGTCATGAACTCTTTTCTTTTTATTATAAACTTCAATAATCTGATTGAAAGAGTTGACCATGGTTTCCTCCAATCCGGATCTAACTAAATCTATTTCATCCGCTCCTCTTGTAATCATGTTTTTTTCTTGGGTGGACATGCTCTTACCAGTTAATTTTTCAACGCTAGACATAATGTTGCCATAAGTATTTTGATTAAATCGTTTGTCCATTCGACCAAATCTAATGTGAGACAAATTTTTCAACCACTCAAAATAAGAGACCGTCACTCCACCCGCATTCAGGAACATATCTGGCACTATAATGACCCCTTTTTCAAGCAAAATAGCCTCAGCATCAGCCGTGACTGGGCCATTGGCAGCTTCGCCTATGATTTTAGCTTTTACCATAGAAGCATTTTCTGCGTTGATGGTTGATTCCAGAGCTGCAGGTATCAATATGTCGCATTCAATTTTTATCCAATCTTGTTTTCCTTTAAGCTCTTTTGAACCTGGGAATCCAATGATTGAGCCTGTTTTTTTCCTAAATTCAATCAAGTCTTTCACATTGATTCCTTTAGGGTTATAAATCGTACCTTCCATTTCTGAAACTCCAACGACGACCATGTCTCCTTCCTCTTGTGCAATAGTTCCAGTATAACTACCTACATTTCCTAATCCTTGAATCACCGCTGTTTTGCCAGCGATTCCAGGCGTAAGACCTATACTTTTCATTATTTTGGCATCATTGCATAATTCTCTCAATCCGTAATAAACACCGCGTCCTGTCGCTTCGGTTCTACCTGAAATACCGTTTTGAGCTACAGGTTTTCCAGTCACACAACCTACAGCATCGATTTCACCTCCTTTGAATGTCGCGTAGGTATCCAATATCCACGCCATTTCTCTCTCGCCTGTGCCATAGTCAGGTGCAGGTACATCTACGGATGGGCCTATAAAATTTTTACGCAATAACTCTACTGTATACCTTCTAGTAATCCTCTCCAATTCCTCAGGTCTGTAACTTCTAGGACTGATTTTTACACCACCCTTTGCACCACCAAACGGCACATCTACAATAGCACATTTATAGGTCATCAAGGCGGCCAATGCCATCACTTCATCCTGATTTACCATGTGGCTAAATCTTATCCCGCCCTTCGTAGGTAGTCGATGGTGGCTGTGTTGAACCCTGTAGGCTTCGATTACCTGATACGAATTCCCAATTTTTACCGGAAATTGCATTTGATATACAGCATTGCATGTTTTAATCTGATCCAATAATCCTTTTGGATGATTAATGTGTACAGCAGCCTTATCAAAATTGCGCTGAACACTCTCAAAAAAAGACGCTTGTTTAATACTCATTACATTATTTTTCAAAATTGTTTAGGAAAAGTACGATATCTCATAATAACAATAAGATGCCTCAACTGCGATACAGTAGCATGAGCAAATAAGTCCATTTTATTAATTAAAATATGGGCTTGGGATGCCATATCAGAAAAGTATTTACAAAGAAGAATCCTACTTGATACAGAATTGTCCATCAATTCCTCTAATTTAAAATTTCAGTGCGAAAGTCGGCTATTTTTATCACTTACACATCATTTTTATGATAAAATTTATGTCACATAAATTGAAATTTTTAAGAATTGGGTAGTGATTATAATGACCTTGTGATAGAATTATAATCTACTTGACTTGTTCAGCGGATGATATAAGGAAATGGTTTCCCTCAGGTACTCGTGATCTAAGTGGGTATAAATTTCTGTGGTCAAAATGGATTCATGACCAAGCATGTCTTGAACGGCTCTCAAATCAGCACCGCCTTCAATAAGATGTGTCGCAAATGAATGCCTGAACGTATGGGGAGAGATATTTTTATTTATGCCGGACTTGAGCATGGCTTCTTTTACGATTAAAAACACCATGACTCTAGTCATCTTGCGACCCCGGTTATTGAGGAAGATGATGTCTTCATTTCCCTTTACAATGTGAGCCTTTGGTTGACGATATGTACTCAAGTATAAATTGATGTGATGGACTGCCGAGTCACCAATAGGAACTAATCGTTCTTTGTCATTTTTACCAATAACTTTGATCAATCCTTCCTCTGGAAAGTAATTAGACAATCTCAAATTAACCAGTTCACTCACTCGAAGGCCACAAGCATAGAGTGTTTCTAGTATGGCTCGATTTCTATGTCCTAAATCACTACTCAAATCAATGCTTTGTAAAAGGATAACTATTTCTTGCCACGAAAGGACATCGGGGAGTTTTTTCCTGAGCTTTGGCATTTCCATAAATTCGGAAGGATTCATATTGGTCAAGTTCTCCATAGCCAAATATTTGTAAAATGCTCTGACCCCACTTATTATTCTTGCCTGAGATGTTTCATTGACACCTAAATCATGAATGTAATTGACAAAATTCTGAAGTTCAACTTTGGTTAGAAATTCAGGATTTTTATCAATTCCATTTATCTCGCAGTAGGCCATCAGCTTGTCTAAATCCTTCAAATAAGCATCGATAGAATTTTTTGACAATGCCCTCTCAAGCATTAAATAATCCCGAAAACCATTAATATAACTCTTCCAATTCAAGGTTTTACTGCAGTATAAATCTGGCCGTAATCCCAGTATTCAAATTAGTATTAGTCGTGGAAGTTCCTGAAAGATCTGTCCGTCGATTGTAATCAAAGTACAATCTTAATGTCAGGTACTTATTCATCTCATAGTCAATACTCGGATTAATTGCAACAGATTTAGAACCCGAGTCACTATTATTAATGCTCTCTGCATTACCTGTTTCATTTCTGGTACGAGTAAGGTCGGTTCTGAGCGATAAATCCATATTGAAAATTAGATTTTTAACAAATACATTATTGTTTTTAGAGTCTTTGCCTTTATTGGTGTCATTTCCCAGGAGCCCGCCATCGTCAGTATTTTCATCACCGTCCTTAGATTTACGTGTTCTTTTCTTTTTCGGCTTACCAAATCCTTTGAAATTCTTCAAGGTATAACCAAATCCAAATACTAATTCACTCGATTCTCTCTGTTGCAACTGTCGTGTTTGTACCGTGTATTGCAAGTTTCTAGACTTTCTCATCTCGAATTCAAAGCTCATGTCTGATTGCGTCTTTAACTGTATTCCTATCAATGGAGAAAATTGCTCGTCAATTACCACGTTAGGAATTTCGTAAGATGCATAGTAATTACCATGATCATCTCTATTTCCTGAAATCGCATTTACATCAAAATTAATTTGAGAATAGAACTGGCTGACTCTCAGATTCGACTTGTAGGCGTGATTCAGTGTAAAACTCTTAACAAAACCCTTGAATAAGGGTATATTGGAAAGCCCATCATACCTCAATGACCAGTTGGGTTTTGGCAATAAACCGAATCTTTTAACCTCTTGATTGTAGACTGTGTTATCGGCCCAACTTACCAAATCATCACCATTGTACGTTGCCAAGAAAGTCGGTATTGAAACCTGATAACTATTGGCTCCATAACCATCCGCATAGTCTACATTATTAGGTGTTTCTGCCAATATATTTGAGAATGTTTTTTTGTTATTTTGGAACTGAGCCCATAACTCGTCTTGGTCTTTAAATAAGGTTTTGATAGGTAAGTAGGTCATGTCAAAAGACCCAAACTGATATTTTGAAATGTCATTAAACTGCTCATTAATGCCATCATATTTAAATACTTCTGAATAATTTTCAGAATAAGCTTTCTTCATGTCAATATCTACTTCAAAATCTTTAAACGGCTCCAAATCAATTTTAGCACTGTAATCATAAGAATGTGTCTGACTCAGTGGATCATTCAACTGTGAAACTGGGGTAAACCATTCTCTGTTATTATGCAACCAACTCTCTGAAGTGCCGACATCTTGGATTTTCGGTTGAGCACCAAAAGCGAAATCTACACCAGGAGCACCAAACCCCTTCTCCAATCCCAGCATATTGGCTTCGCGGTCAAATCCCGGAATCATCGTGGCTTTGTCTTGCTTAAATGAAACTTTGACGGATCTCAACATCAATAATGGTCTTATTAATATCCTCTCAACCGTACTTGGAACTCGTGGTTCTTTTTCCTTTTCTTCCTCTTTTTTCTCATCTGTCTCTGTTGAAACGTCTTTCTTTTCCGTATCTACTTTTTTAGAAGTTCTTGTTCTTCTTGACCTTTTATTTCTCTTTAAACTTTTACCTCCATCTTCAATTGCTTTGAGATAAGAAGATTTTGCGTATAGTTTTTCGAAACTGAAAGTGGTATTGAGTCCTATGTTTTGCGTATTGGAAATGATATTTCCTGACACGTCGCCATTGTTATTAATAGGAGCCAATGAACCGGCTTTCCATGCATAATCTGTCTTATAATCTGCACTTGCTGAAACCCAATCTAGCATTGGAAGCAAATTAATCGGAATCTTATAATTAGCACTTAGATTCTGAGTATAATTTTTGCGTCGCCCTCCCTCCTTGAGGTTGTCATTAAAGTATTGGTTGATGGCAGGATCATCTTTCGCTGCGGTATTTCCTTGAGCATTTACCCAACCTCTGTCATCTGGATTATCCGCAATGCCATAAGGGCGATACCTATCTACTACGGAATTTACATTGGCTTTAAAATTGAGTCGAAGAGATTTTGCAAGATTCCAGTCTAGAACATAATTTCTATCCCACTTATATCGCTGATCATCGAACCTATATACAGGCAATTGCGGTTCTCTAAAGGTTCGATGCCCTTGATAATCATCCAACTTAGTATTAAACCCAAATCTATTTGGCAATAAATTCAGATTAAAATTACTAATGAATTTTAATGCATCTACTTTTATAAACTTGAATGGCTCAATGCTAGCACCCTTCGTATTATAATTATATTCCATGCTCATAATACGTTGAGAGGTGGCCTCCTCTTTAATAAGAGGATTGGTCTTCGTGGTCTCAGTATATGCGTAAGTAAATGCAAAATTATTTGGACTCCACGGAAATGGTTTTTTAGTAGAGACTCCCGTTTTTATATTCGTAAAGTTGATACTTTTCGTCGTTGTGGTTTCTCGAGATCGATCTGCGACATCTTGTTCTGTTTTGTCAGGATCATATTTGGCCAATGATTTACTTTCATTCACACTGATGTCCTGCTCATAAGGATCATATTGCAATCGAGATTCTTCACGAGTATATTGGACATACATTGGAATGTTTAGCTTGGCTTTTTCAGGGAAAAATTTATCAATTTTAACCGTTCCCACCAAGTCATAACCCACTTCTTCTTTTCTATTTCTTTCTTGGAGCCTTTGGTCTAATGCACCCCAACCCACACTACTATAATTGGCCGCTGCATTAATTTCCATAAGATCAGCAAATGCAACTTGTAATTTAGCTTGAGCTGCATATCCGCCTTTTTGCTTGAGACCTGTCACTCTCAATTCGTTAATCCAAGTCTCGGCTGAATATATTTTATCAATAGAATTGTTTCTAAGCCCAATATAAATTTGTTTTACATATCCTAGACTTGGATTCCCTTTCATCGAATATCTCTTAGTAAATCCTCCGGCAGGGTCAATTACTAAAGAATCTATTACATCAGATAAAGGAATCTGTGTCCTAATTCTTTTCTCTTTTAAATTCACGAAATCTGCCAACGGGATATCTACCCTATTCTGGTCAAGCCATACGATGTCGGGATTATTCGCATTGCCTTTACCATTTGAGAAGATGAGTGGAATTTCATATTCATAATAATTATCCGTATAGTCCTTACCTATCCTTATGAATAGGGACATATCTCCATCTTTTACTCCCATTTCAGTCAACGGGTGTTCAGCGTGAACCACAAGTTGTAATCTATCATAAAATGTCAAATCGAGATTAAGCAGTTTACTCACCGAAATATCAGTACATGGCGGAAAATCTTCAGCTTTTATTGCCATCGATTTTTCATCTTGAAAAAGATTGGAATAGGTACTTTGAATCTGCTCTCTTTGCACCTCAGGCGGCGAAATGTAGTTGAATGGCAGCTTGTCAGAATTTTCTTCAATTCCGACCTCGTCAACGGAAAATTCGTATGGAGATGCTTGGGTAGAATTACATACGACACTGTTTTTTCTCCATTGGTTTCTAACCAACTGGAATTCCGCCATCCTGAATGTTTTTGCCGTCTGAAAATGGGTCATGTACATTCTCATAAACTGTATAGAACGAAAACCCTGAATGTTTCCATAGATACTGTTTTGACTATTTAGTGGTATGAGTACCCGATACCATTTATCATTGCGATTATTGGTACTATCGATTTTTACTTGAGTGACTCTACTGCCGGGAATGTTAATATCCAGCTCCCCATTATTATTTTTAATTGGAATCCGGTATTCATAATAACTTTCACCTTGATCCAATGCTCTATTAAGGTTCAAATCCTCCTGATCAGGATAAAAATTACCTCTTTCTAATCGTGTTGGATCCGTCGTGCCTCGATTGTTGGGAAAGTTACCCTGTGGGTTGTTAAATTTCTTATACCTCTCTGTAAGAACATCCACGTTATCATAAGCCGGATCGTTATTGGACAAGTAATCATCGTTGGATGGATCCTCAGTGATAAAATTATATTGAAAACCACCAATTTGCGACAACCAGTCATTAAAATGAGCTCTTTCAATGGTATCATTCAACCCATCTAGACCGTAATCCTGTGTAGGATCTGTATCCAGATTTTGATTATTGAAATTATTATTCAAAGGGATGTTTTGAGGAACCACACCCCAAACCGATTGATCGTAATTGGTACATCTATTGGGATCATCCACGAGACCATTTTCAAAAAATTGCTTTCCATCTTTGAGAATGTCTTCCGAAATATTTCCCAGCTGCATGACGATTTCGCCAGATTCATTAGCCCCTGGAACCACACCATCTTGTCGATCCATAAAAGGATTTAACAACCAAAACTCGATAAATTCATAGTTTGCCGCTTCGAAATCAGAATTTGGGAAATATCTCATAATCCCACCCCATCGCGATTCTGGATCATTGAGATATACTTTTTGTTGCTGTCCGTCTACTGTGATACCTGATGAAATACCGGGGTAACCATCTGGTACATCAAAGTTATAAGGACCCCTTTCATTTGGGTAATAACTTACGTCGAAGGTAAATAGTTCGCCTTGCCCGGGCTGAACAGATCGACCTGGAAATAGTGCCGTTTGTTCAAGGGTACGTGCATAAGGATCAGAATTGTCATTTCCTCTTCTTGCTGCTCTGTCAATGGTGTACCAATTGAGCAAAGCACGGTTTGCACCAGATTCTAAACCATCAATTTCTGACCCTGGTATCTCTGGTGGAACGCTGGCTAAAGCCCATTGGTTCGAATTATAACCTCCAAGTAAGAATCCATTGATGGCTCCTTCAAAATCATCAATCAATACGGTACCTTGACTTCCACTGGCTGTTTTAATATTGATTACATCATTACTTCCAGGCTTCAAAGCAGCTCCTTCTGCACTAAAATTAATTCTTGAGGTTTCTTTTGTACTGTAAAATGGAAGTTTATCCACTAGTCGAGTCAAGAAATTTGACTCATCCGCATAGTTGATGTCCAATCCGAAAATTCTATTATTAATCGGGTCATCGCCTATTTGTACTTTTTGAGTTAGGGGTCGTTCTTGTAACCTCAGGTATGTAGCTCCGAGGTTAACTTTCTTGCTCACTCTATAATCTGCTCTTAATCCCAACATGGTTTTTTGTTGTAGCGAGAAGGTCGTATTATCCTCAAAGTTCACATTTATCGGCGTACCTTGAACAAGGTATGCGGGGTTGATTATTCTTAACCTACCCAGCGAATAATCAATTTCGTAATCTACGTTTTCAATCAGGGTTTTACTTCCTGCCGTCACTCTCACCGAGCCTCTAGGGACGAATGGCCCAAGGTTTATCTCACCAGCCGTGGCTGATTTAACTTTGGCTATCATTCTAAATCTATTTTTAGCACTCGATTGAATGTTATTTCTGGCTTGTGTCAAAGTTTGGTTATATAATTCCGGATATCCATATTTCAAATAATCAGCCGGGTTGAGTGTTGCACTGAGTGCCGTACCGAATGGTTCGAGTACAGGAAAAAATATCACCCCATTTCTCTCATTCACAGTGACTCCAGGTACAAAATCAAAGATACCGTCGGGCTGTGGATCGCCAAATTGATTTAAGGTATCTAGGTGAAAAATTTGCAATAATGGTTTATAAGGATTCGACGGAATGAATTTCTTCAAGTTCCCTTCATCATAGTCCTCAAAATAAATATCAAATTCAAAATTATCTCTACTTAATTGTGATGTCCTCAACGAATACACATTCTTCATCATCAAATCCCAGGATTTCAAGGTCGGATTTTGAACACTGGACTTCAACATTTTGATAAACTTAATTTTTGTAGGCCCTGTCGCACAGCTATCCTGTTGTAAATCTGCAGAAGAAGGAACTTGTTCAGCTCCATAAAAATCACCCACTGTAAAGACAGAATCCGGCTTTTCGTTATAGTAGTATTCATATACCACACCCATTCTTTGGTTGGGTCGTAGCTTGAGATTTAATGATATATATCCCAGTTTTTCGTTGTAAGTATATTCACTTGGATTGAGGAGTCGACCCTGAAAGATCTCAAAATCCCGATTTTCAGTTAGATTGTAGTTGGTTACCAACTCTCTCGATACCTTGTCAACATCTTGTACATTTTGATTGGCTATCAAGTTCTTATAGAAATCACTAACATCATTATCTGGCAGTACCAATGTATCTACTTTGTATATAGGAGGCACATTAGCTGGAAGATATGTCATATTTGGATTTTCCAGATCTTGCATGCGACCTGTACCTAAATCAGCCAATGCGACCACCATTCTTGTCTGCTGTCTATTGTCGGGTCTATCCTCAGATACCCACACTTCCATTCTCGTAATTTTAAATGGAGAAGGCACATAAGGTAAGAATTGTAGATTCTTTTCGTATTGCTCCCTATTAAATCTTGACACAAAAAAGTGGCGATTTTCATCATAATCTTCAGGCCTCAGCTCGAATTCTTGAAGTGAAGCTCCATTTTCTATTTTAATTGAATTCTGCTCAGAACGCTGTTGGGAAGCCAATGCCGTCAATCTCAATCTTCCGAATTGCAATTCTGTTTTTAATCCAAACAAACTCTGAGAACCTTGTATCAAATTACTTTTGAGAGGTAAGTCAACATTCCCAGCTTCTATTTTTTTTATGATATCATCCTCCGAAAATTGTTCTGAATCGAAAGACAATTTTATCTTTTGATCAAAATCAAAGGTAGCTTGTGTGTCGTAATTGAAATTCAATTTCATCTTCTTCCCGATGGCACCATCCACACTCATTCTGATTTTCATATCGATATCTGGTACTCTCCATGGGCTGTTATAATTGATAAAATTACTTCCGTCGAATCGATTATAATTAGCGCCGAGCGAGATATCCACATTACCTTGTGGTTGAATATTTATCTCAGAACCACCGAATAATCTATCTACCAAATTTTTCTGAATGTCCACTTTATTCATTGGATCATCCAAATCAAAATTTGACTTTTTTGGATCATATATACCTGCCAAATTATTGAAATATTCCTTCTCACGTTCCTTTGCTGACCATTCCATGTATTCATTAAATGTCATGTAAGTCGGCGTTTTGTAATATTCCTCTCCTATTTTTTCCGTAATGATGTAACTATTCGACGTTGGGTCATAACTTACTTCTTTCGTAACAGAAGTGGGTTCAATGTCAAATGGATTATTATTATTACCAAAATTATTTCCAAAACCAATTGGTCTTGTCGGAATTGTATCTTGCTGAGTGATACTCTCATTTGAATAGGGATTCTCGAGATTGTATCCACCACTTGCACATAAATTAAAATAAACCAGAACCGCAACAGCTATCGCCCCTAGAATTTTGTCAAATCTCATTTATAAGTACTTATTGTATAAATGTCAATTAAAAATTTCATTGTCTTTCTCTCAAGCATCCTTTAATAACGAATTTATTCGTCCATCAGTATGTCAAAAAATAAAAAAAGAAGATTACACCATCTTCAGGACTTCTTTTATTAAATCTTCGACCTGAGTGATGGCAGAATTCTTCGTTAAAATGGTATTTATATGTTTCTCAACTGTAACTTTGGGAAATCCCAAAGCCATCAATGCAGATAACGCTTCATCTTTCATCGTATTGTTTACAGACCCACTTTTAACAACTGAGACATCATCGTAATCCTTAATTACTTTTTCTTTTAAGTCAATGATGATACGCTGAGCGGTCTTTGCTCCTATGCCTTTTACACTACTCAGAGCCTTGACATTGCCATTGATAATGGCTGATTTTAAGTCATCCAGATTGAGGTAGGACAAAATCACCCTAGCCGTGTTAGGACCTACACCTGAAACTGAAATTAAGTGGATAAACATAGCTTTTTCCTCTTCGCTGAAAAAACCATACAATACTTGGCCATTCTCATATATATGCTGATAAGTAAATATTTTAACCTCATTCAACTTTTCCAGAGCTTCGTAGGTTTGTAAGCTAATATTTACTTGATACCCTACTCCAGAACATTCCACATATAGAAATGCAGGATTCTTGTGGGTAATTTTTCCATTTAAGTATGCTATCATTCTTTAAACCGTAAAATCTATAAATTTTTCGTAGTGCGAAAGTAAAACATATCAAGATGAAATCATATTAATAAATGAATTTATTTATAATTATTTGATTAATAGCTTAAATTATTGATTTTTTGATAAAAAATGATCACACTAATGGGGATAATTTCAATTCATAATTAAATTTTTCTCGAAAAGAAAAAGCCCCCAAGTTCTACAACTTGGAGGCCCCATCATTCTATATAACCCCCTACCTTATACTGCCGAGCGGCAGCGGTAGCTCTTTCATTCAATTTGTGTACTGCAAAAATACAACATTATAATAAATTATGAAAGCCATAAGTTCAAAAAAAAACAACAAAAAATAAAAAATCATAAAATAATGAGTTTCAATTCATTGATATACAGATACTTAATACTATTTTTACATTGATAAAAATAAATAGATTTTCTTGAATTTTTGTCAAAAACCCAACAAATTTGTACTTACAATTCATTTTTATACCTTTATCCATGAGATTTTTAAATGTCTACAATAAAAAACTAATTTGCTTTAGCTTACATGAAAATTCCAGAAAACACGGGAAAACTCTACTACTCCATCAGTGAAGTAGCCGAAATGTTTGATGTTACTACAAGTCTTATAAGATATTGGGAAGGTGAGTTTCCATCTCTGAAACCTAAGAAAAATCGTTCCGGTGATCGGCAATTCACTAAAAAAGACATTGATAATATTGCACAAATTTATGCTCTCGTAAAGGAAAAAGGATATACGCTAGACGGGGCAAGACGTGCCTTAAAATCAGAAAATAAAAATTCAACTGCTCATTACGTACCCAATTTATTTACGAAACAAGAAGTCGTCGAAAAGTTGGAAAAATTGAGAATTCAAATGAAAAATCTTTCTCACAATTTAGAAGAAGAATAACACAACTCTCACTTTGTTTTTTTGAAAAAGAACATCTTAATGTGTCCTTTGTAATTCATATACTATTATATTGTTGTAAATTTGCCCCCTATTATAAAACTTATACTTTTAACGCTTATAAAATGCTCTAATGAGTGATCAAATAAAGCATGAATGCGGTTTGGCATTGGTCAGATTGCTGAAACCACTCGATTTTTACCTCGACAAATATGGCACTGCACTGTATGGCTTAAACAAGCTCCAACTACTTATGCAAAAGCAAAGAAACCGTGGACAGGATGGTGCTGGTGTGGCGACTATTAAGTTCGACATGCCGCCCGGATCGAGATATATCAGTCGAAAAAGAACGAATAGCGCCAACTATCTCAAGGACTTGTTTGAAGGAATTCATACTCATTTTCAAGATGTGAGTGAGGAACAAATGCAGGACGTCGAATGGCTTAAAAATAACAAACCCTATGTCGGGGAATTACTTTTAGGACATCTTAGATATGGAACCCATGGCGTGAATACCATAGAAACTGTACATCCATTCTTGAGGGCAAATAACTGGATCACAAGAAATCTAGTACTCGCTGGCAACTTTAATATGACGAATATAGATGAATTGTTTCAGGAGTTGATTTCCTATGGGCAGCACCCTAAGGAAAAGTCTGATACTGTGACCGTGATGGAAAAAATCGGACATTTTTTAGATGATGAGGTACAGCGACTTTTTAATTGGTTCAAAGCAGAGGGGTACTCTAACATCGAAATCAACGAAAAAATAATGCACCACCTCGATGTGCAAAGGATATTGCAGAGATCATGCAGAAAATTTGATGGTGGGTATATCATGGCCGGATTATTAGGACATGGTGATGCATTTGTACTGAGAGATCCCGCTGGCATACGACCAGCCTTTTATTACCATGATGATGAAATCGTAGTAGTCGCTTCGGAAAGACCAGCTATACAAACTTGTATTAATGTAAAATACAATCAGGTAAAAGAGTTAAAAAGAGGCCACGCCATTATTATTAAGAAAGATGGTCGAGTCAGTGAATCTTCTTGCAAAGACCCTATTGAAAGAAAAGCATGTTCCTTTGAACGGATTTATTTCTCGAGAGGAACAGACCGCGACATCTATTTAGAAAGAAAAAAACTTGGAGAATTATTGGCTCCTAAAATTCTTGAGTCCGTTGATTATGATTTTGAAAATACGGTCTTTTCATTCATTCCCAATACGGCAGAAGTGGCCTTTTATGGCATGATCAAAGGGCTCGAAGACGAACTTAATAAGATCAAACAAAAACAGATATTAGAACTGGGAGACTCCTTGGATAAAGAAGCGTTGACTACCATTCTGAATCAAAAAGTAAGGGTCGAAAAACTCGCAGTAAAAGACGAAAAGCTAAGAACCTTTATCGCGGATGATTCATCCAGAGGCGAGATGATGAGACACGTGTACGATGTGACTTATGGGATTGTAAGAAATGATATCGACACTTTGGTACTCATTGATGATTCGATTGTGAGAGGAACCACATTGAGAGAAAGTGTATTGACAAATCTGAGTAGGCTTTCGCCAAAAAAAATCATCATTGTGTCTTCAGCACCGCAAATTAGATATCCTGATTGCTATGGTATTGATATGAGTAAGATGAAAAGTTTTGTGGCATTTCAAGCTTTGGTCTCATTACTTCAAGATGAAAACAAAGAAGACTTACTAGAAAAAGCCTATTATCAATGCTTACAAGAAGAGACCAAGCCTATTGATGAAATGAAAAATGCCGTTCAAGCCTTATACGATTTATACGACTATGAAACCATTTCAGAGAGGATTTCCAAAATAGTTCGACCTGAAAGTATTAAACAAGATGTTGAGGTCATCTATCAAACCGTTGAAAACTTGCATATAGCCTGTCCTAATAACAACGGTGATTGGTATTTTACGGGTGACTACCCCACTCCCGGGGGTGTAAGAGTGGTCAATCGTGCCTTCATTAATTTTATGGAAAATAAAGATGTACGAGCTTATTAAATCGGCATTAGATAATAGAAAATTAAATTAAGTAATTCGGAAATTTTAGAGAGTGGTATTATTGATTATTTATTTTTTAGTTGCAATTAGTCTTTCATTTTTATGTTCTATATGGGAAGCGGTTCTGTTAAGTGTGACCCCACGATACATTAAAAAAGTTAAGGTTACCGATCCTGAACTTGGTAAAACCTTAGAAGAATATAAAACCGATATCGACAGGCCATTATCCGCAATTCTCACCTTGAATACCATTGCACATACCGTGGGTGCCATCATGGTAGGGGCTCAAGCCAGTACTTTATACAGTGATTCTAATATCACTTTGGGACCGCTTTCTCTCAATTTTGAATCAATAGTTGCTGGTTTGATGACCTTTGCAATTCTTATATTTTCGGAAATCATACCCAAGACTATAGGTGCAAATAATTGGGAAAGCCTTACGAAATTTACTGTGAGTTCTATCAAGGTACTGCTATTCATTTTGGCACCATTTGTATGGCTGAGCCAATGGATTACAAAAAGATTAAAGAAGGATGAGGTAAGCAGTGTGTTGAGTAGAAGTGACATTTCTGGTATTGCGGACGAGAGTCACGAAGCCGGAGTATTAGACAAAACTGAAAGTAACATTATCAAAAACCTTTTAAAACTAAAGGATATAGAAATCAAAGATGTGATGACTCCCCGTTCCGTGATTTCTTCTGCCATAGAAGATGAAACTATTGGCGATTATTACGCCAATAATAAACCCATTCGATTCAGTAGAATTCCGCTATTTGATGATAAAAAAGAACATATAACAGGTATAATATTAAAGGATGATTTACTCGAAAAGCTTGCAGAGGATCAGGATAATAAAACTTTGAAATCTATCAAACGTGAAGTCCAATTTGTGTACAATGACGTCACATTGCCCGTTTTATTTGATAGACTTACCAAGTCAAAAGCACATATTGCCGTTGTGGTAGATAAGTTTGGTAATATCCTAGGCATCGTCACCATGGAAGACATCATAGAAACATTACTTGGGTTAGAAATTACGGACGAACTAGATCAGGTGGATGATTTAAGGAGTTTCGCAAGGTCAAAATGGGAGGAAAGAGCCAAAAATTTGGGAATATTAGACGAATAAATAATTCAAATTTATAAAACGAAGCATGGTTGAGTTAATAAATCTTTATGGTTGAAATTTAATAAACCAACAATTTTAAACCCATGAGTATAAGCACATTTTTTAAATCCCTCATCGATGACTTTATCTATACGATATTTCCTTCTCTTTGTTTGATGTGCAATGAGGATCAGCCGGTCAAAGATGGCATTTTATGTTTCCATTGTCTGTCTTCACTGCCCTTAACTGATCATTTTGAAATTAGAGAAAATGATGCATTAGAACATTTTGAAGGAAGAATACAGATCAGCCAAGCAGCATCCCTACTTTATTTTCAAAAAGACAGTGATATTCAGAATTTATTACACAATTTGAAATATAAAGGTCAAGATAGTATTGGCACTTTTTTCGGCCAACGTATCGCTGAAAAAATGGAGAAAAGTCCCTATTTTGTAAATCCAGATGTCATTGTTCCCATTCCAATTCATACGAAAAAAGAAAGAATAAGAGGCTATAATCAAAGTACCCTCATTGCCAATGGAATATCTGATGTATTAAAAATTCCTGTCGTCGATGATGTCTTGATAAAATCGACCAATACAGGGTCGCAGACCAGTCTTCATAGAAGCGAACGGGTAAAAAATGTCACTAATTCATTCGAGATTCTAGATCAAAGTGCATTTAGCGGACGTCACATTCTACTCGTTGATGATGTCCTCACTACAGGTGCCACACTGGAGGTAGCGGCACAGCAATTACTTACTTGTAATCCCTCCAAAATCTCGGTAGTTACATTGGCTATTGCTCGTTAGAATTGAAGTTGTACTCATTGGCAATCACCATGAAATGACCAGCCATTAAGCCGGCCGTTTCGGTTCTTAATCGTGTATTACCCAAGCTCACTGATACTAAACCATTTTTACGAGCTAAATTGATTTCTTCGTTACTAAAATCTCCTTCTGGGCCGATTAAGACCAAATTGGGTTTTTGGCCCTCTAAAACTGACAAAATAGGCACCGTATCTTCCTTACAATGGGCGATGTATTTGGCGTCGAAACCATCAAGATAAAGAACTTCTTCGAAACTCAAATCAACAAGTATCGACGGTAAAAACAATTTTAATGATTGCTTCACTGCGGAGAGTAGTATTTTCTGCAATCTATCCTGTTTGAGGTGTGTCCTTTCAGAATGTTGGGATTGAAAAAAAATAAAATCCGTTACACCAATTTCAACTCCTTTTTCCACCATCCATTCGATTCTCGACATATTTTTAGTTGGCGCTATGGCAATTCCTTTCCTTGTCGGATATGGCTCTTCTCGAATAATCTCCGTCATACTCACCGTGCCAAAGTTTTTATTTGCACTGACGATTTTACCATATCTAAGAGTTCCATCACCCGTAAAAAAGTGTATAGCATCATTCATACCTAATCGCATGACCTTATGGCAATGATGCCATTCGGAGTCATCCATTTTATATTCATCTGAACCCACATCCAACTTGCTGGCGTAAAATATATTCATAGCACTCTTGAGAATTCCTTGATTTAAGTACTTTTGCCGATAATTGATTTTAAAAACAAAATTACAATAATACCGTTTGTAATTAATTATAAAAAATCTAGAAATAAAATAAATACAGATGAATACAGTTAGCATCGTGCTACAACTTATATTATGCCTTTCCATTCTAGTAGTCCTGCATGAATGCGGACATTTCTTTCCTGCTAAATGGTTTAAAACAAGAGTAGAAAAGTTCTATTTATTCTTTAATCCTTGGTTTTCACTCTACAAAGTACAGAAAGGTGAAACGGAATACGGTATTGGCTGGATTCCATTCGGAGGATATGTAAAAATAGCGGGAATGATCGATGAGAGTATGGATAAAGACCAAATGAAAGGTCCTGTGCAACCGTGGGAATTCCGTGCAAAACCCGCATGGCAAAGGTTAATCATCATGGTAGGCGGTGTGGTCGTGAACTTCATACTTGGATTTTTACTTTTCGCGATGATATTTATGGTATGGGGAAAAGAATACGTGAAAACGGAAGACGTAAAATATGGAATTTCTGTCGGCAGCATCGGTGAAGAAATGGGTCTAAAAGACGGAGATGTCATACTCAAAGTCGGAGACTACACTATGGATCGATTTAATCCTGGCATGGTGGTACAACAAATTCTCATTGATGGTGCAAGTCAAGTACAAGTTAGACGTGACGACAAAATATTAAATATTGGAGTGTCTCCAGCTGTGAAAGATGAGCTCTCTAAGAGTCAGGGAAATGACTTCATTGGATTGCGACAACCTTTAAAAGTCAAAAGTGTAAAAGGAGGTACGGAAGCGGAAAAAATCAATCTCGAAAAAGATGGAACCATCATCGAAGCAGATGGTAAACCCATTGCCTATTTTCACGAACTGTCCAAAGCGTTAGATCTAAAAAAAGGTGAGGATATTTCATTAAAATTAGTTTCGGCTAGTGGAGATACCCTTTCTAGAATTGCCAAAGTTACGGAGCAGGGAACTTTAGGTTTTCAACCTTATGATTATGGCGAGTTCATGACGGTATCCCATGAGAAATACTCCTTATTCAAGGCCATTCCTGCCGGGGTGAAGGAAGGCATCAACTTCTTGTCACTACAATTGAAAGCTTTCAAAAAAATGTTTACCGGTGAACTTGATTACAAAAATAGTCTGGGTAGTATCATCAGTGTATCCACACTATTCGACCCATCATGGGATTGGCATCAGTTCTGGTATATTACTGCTACATTGAGCATAATTTTAGGATTTTTCAATATATTACCTATTCCGGCACTTGATGGTGGGTATGTAGTATTCTTAATCTATGAAATGATCACGGGCAAGGCTCCAAGTGACAAATTCATGGAAGTGGTCAACGTGATTGGATTTATCTTATTGATTTCCCTAATGATTTTTGCCTTGGGACTGGACATAAGTCGTTTTTTTAGATAGAATATGGCAAATTATTTTGATCATTTTGGTCTCTCAGAGTCCTTTTATATAGATGAATCGGACTTAAAAAAACGCTATTATCAAATCAGCAAGGAGAATCATCCTGATCGGTTTGTTCAATCTGATAAAGAATCACAGGATAAAGCGCAGCAACTGACTAGCAAGAACAATGATGCCTATCAGACATTGAAGGATTTTGATGACAGAATGAAATATATTCTGAGCATAAACAAGCTACTAGGAGATTCACAAAATGAAATTTCACAAGAGTTCTTGATGGAAATGATGGACATCAATGAAGCCCTTTTCGAGCTGGAGATGAGTCATGACGTCTCTCAACTAAGTGTAGTCAGCAAGGAAGTTTCTGATAAGAAAAATCAACTTCTAGATGAAATTGAACCTTTAATGAAGAATTATCCTGACTCTGATAATAATCAAAAACTAGAAATTTTAGCACAGGTAAAATCTTACTATTTAAAAAATAAATATTTATTGCGAATATTAGATAAAATAGCTAGTTTTGCAGCCGCTTAGCCGCCGAAGTGGTGGAATTGGTAGACACGCTGGACTCAAAATCCAGTGCTAGCAATAGCGTGAGGGTTCGAGTCCCTCCTTCGGTACTTCATAAAAGCGATATAATACGAGTGTTATTGTATCGCTTTTTTTATTGTCCGCTCTTATATTACATCGTAAATGCTATTTTTGTATCAAGTAAAAATATAAGTGAAAGATATTTTTGATCTATTAGGCAGGGTGTTTATTGGACTTCTTTTCCTTTATCATGGATTAGATGCCATCGTTTTTTTTTCTAGAAATATAGACACCATGAAAAAATATGGCATAGATTGGAATAATCCATTTTTGCTCATTATGATTATAATTTTACTGATATTGGGTTCTTTGATGGTCTTATTTGGGTACAAAGCCTCCTTTGGTGCTACCCTTTTATCCTTATATTGGTTGCCCTTTTGTGTCGTCATATATTTTGCCAATAATCAGAGTGGCGGCATAGATGTAACTAATGCCACTAATTTTGTTAACAATCTTGCCATTGGTGCAGGATTGCTAATCATTATGGCTCATGGAGCCGGCAGATATAGCATTAAGCGATTAATTTATGTGTTAAGACTGCCCAAATAAGTTTTTATGGCTCTTCGAGATATTCGCTACATTTTATTTGATTTAGACAATACACTATTGGACTTCAATTACTCGAGTAAACAAGCCTTTCTCGCGACTTGTAAGGTGTTGGGAATTCCGAGAAATGACGAGACTTATCAAGTTTATAAAAATATCAATCACGAACTTTGGTCTAAGTTAGAAAAAGGTGAGATTACGACCGACCAATTGAAAGTTTTGCGATGGAAATTCTTAATGGATTATGTTCATAGTGCGGGAAGTCCAGAAATCGCAAATGACTTTTACTTGAGTCAACTCGTTGAGCATACAAGATTCAAAAAATATGGACGAAAACTTGTAGAAAAATCATCTAAAACCTATGGCATTAGCATCATTACCAATGGATTAAAAGAAGTCCAAAGAAAACGCATATTAAAGTCAGGGGTCGAAAGCAAGTTTGACCACGTCGTCATCTCAGAAGAAATAGGATGGGCTAAACCAGCTTATGAATATTTTGAACACATCCATACACTTATCGGTAAACCTTGCAAATCAAGTGTAATGGTTGTTGGTGATAATCTGACGGCTGATATAATGGGAGGAGATTCCTTTGGATATCGTACATGCTGGCTCAATACTGATGAGACTCTGCAGGCTCCAGACCTTAACATCAGGCATTTAGGAGAGCTACTCCAACTAATTAAATAAAAGCCTTCTGAAAAATAATGTCGTCGGCAGATTTAATGAATTTATGTCCCGGAAGCAGGACTAGCCAATCTTCTAAAGATAGGTTTGAGACAATCTTTTCGTTACTCACGAGATAAAATACGGACTTAAACGCCTGCTTTTTTATCATAATAATTTTATCAATCGGAATCTTTATCAAGCTCCCCGAAGACCTTACTTCTAACACTTGGCTTCCAGAATCCATCACCTGATCTATCAATTCCTCCTTAATCGTATTTTCGCTTTTTAATTTTTTAAATGATTTGAATTTCTTTGATAGTTTATCTCTATAATTCAAATTGTCTTTTTTCATTGGCAACTGATTTAACTATTAAAAAATATCAATTCTAAAACGCTGATATCATGGCGAATATTATCCGTGATATCAATTAATTAAGCATAGGCAAATATATTAAATAAAATAATCATATTACAAATTTTTTAACAATATATTTCATTGTTATTTACATATTTTCATAATTTTATTTGTACAATATATGCACAAAATATATTTATTAACTATTTGGTATTTCAACACAATATATAAATTCATTTAAAAATTACTGTTTTTTACAAATTTTTGACATATATAAGTCTAATTTCTTACACTATTCACATTATTCCCTAATTTCGCAAAATGCAGCAAACTCTCGAACTAAAGGTGTACCCTAACAAGATAAATGACTTTGATTTTATCAAGGATATCTGCCGTAAAAAACTGAAAAGCCAATGGGGTGATTTTGATTTTCAAATACGGAAAAAATCGATTGATGCCCGTCAAAAAAGACCTTTTTTCCTATTAAAAGTGGTAGTTTTCACCAAAGATGATGTTCCTCGAGATTCCTTTCAACTCAATATTCAGACCAAATTACAAAAACGTTGTATCATCGTAGGAGCAGGTCCTGCAGGATATTTTGCAGCCCTTCAATGTCTAAAAAATGGCATTAAACCCATCATCATAGAAAGAGGAAAAGATGTACAATCAAGACGTAAAGACCTGAGAGCCATACAACAGGAAGGTATAGTCAATCCTAACAGTAATTATTGCTTCGGCGAAGGTGGTGCCGGAACATATAGCGATGGAAAATTATATACGAGATCTCACAAACGAGGAAGTATCGAGGAGGTTTTAAAAATCCTCGTACACCACGGTGCCTCCACTGATATTCTGGCAGATGCTCATCCACATATCGGATCTAATAAGTTACCAAAAATAATTGCCAATATCAGAGAGACCATTACAAATAACGGTGGGGAAATCCATTTTAACTCTTTATTGACTGATATTCTAATTACTCAGAATGTTTTCATGGCAGTCGTTATCAATCACAAAATCCAGATTGCAGGTGATGCTTGCATACTCGCAACTGGACATTCTGCACGAGACATATATACCCTACTCCATGAGAAAAACATCAAACTCGAAAGGAAGGATTTTGCCCTCGGCGTGAGAATCGAACATCCACAACCTCTTATCGATGAAATACAATACAATCAAAGGTACAGAGAGGAGAATCTACCGGCAGCAAGTTATAAGGTTGTGTGTCAAGTGGGTGGCCAAGGTGTCTTTTCATTTTGTATGTGTCCCGGTGGATTGATAGTCCCGTCAGCTACAGCACCCGGCGAAATCGTGGTCAATGGTATGAGTCTGTCGAGAAGGGATAGTCCTTTTGCGAATTCGGGTTTCGTGACCTCGATTTCTAGTGATTACTTAGAATATCTGGGATACGATGGCATATTTGGGAATTTAAATTTTCAGAAGGAAGTAGAGCAAACCCTTTTCAAATATGGAGATGGCAGTCAAAAAGCACCGGCACTGACCATGACGGATTTTGTAAGTAAAAAATCGAACCATATTTTGAATAATTGCAGTTACATACCGGGTATTTACAATGCACCATTGTATGATTTATTACCAAAATTTGTTTATGAAAAACTGAGCCAAGCCATGACTGATATAGGCCAAAAAATGAAAGGATTCTACACTGCTGAAGCCAATGTCGTCGCTACAGAAAGCCGTACGAGCAGCCCTGTAAGAATACCGAGAGACCCAGCAACCATGATGCATCCACAGATAAATTTCCTATTCCCATGTGGTGAAGGTGCCGGATATGCCGGTGGAATTTTGTCTGCTTCAATGGACGGACAAAATACGGCCAATGCGGTAGCGGAGGCCATGGGCATAAAATCAAATTAGGTTAGATAATTGCACAATTTTTATTAATATTGAACTCAAATATTTCCTCATGAAAATTATAATTTCAATTCTTCTTACAATCAATCTAGTAAACATGAATGCTCAGCAAACAGAATTTTACTCGCTAAATGAGGCTTTGGCGAACGCTACCAGTGCCAAATCACTCTATCTAAATTATAATTTCTCCACCATTGAGCCCATCGACGATTCGATAGAAAGATTAACCAATTTAGAAGAATTTCGGATCATGCCAAGAATCATCGAATTTCCAAAAATTGAAGATAATAAAATAGTGAGCAACAAACTTGACGACTCGGACACAAATTCTCCCACTAGTCTTCCCGAATCGCTAATAAATTGTACAGAATTAAAAATCATCGACATTTCAAACACTGAAATAGAGCATTTGCCGGAAGGTTTCGAAAAATTAAATCAATTGGAGAAATTAATCCTTAATCATTCAAAATTGAATATTGACAAGGAATTATCTAAAATTCTTGAACTTAAAAATATAGGAGAATTACAAATCATAGGCCTAGAAATAAGTCCAGAATCTTTAAATATGCTAACTCAGAAAAAAGAACTTAAGGTAATTTCAAATCTTGAGGAATTAAAATCCAACCATCAAGACAATAATACCATAGACGTACAAATACACGATTCCTATTTTGTTTTTGACAATAGTGATGAAGCTGATAGATTTATACATTCCATGCCTGATTTCTTGCAAAGTTCGGTAAAGATTTATCGAAAGAACGATTAGAGTTTAGGATAAAAAAACTTTTGAAAAGTTTAGAACTTTTCAAAAGTTATGGTTAAGTAATTCAATATTTTCCGGAATTAATATTTTGATAGATTTATCCTAATTCTACTAATTTCATCTAGCCACCAAGACTTAATTGGCAAATCGGAATTATTAACCAAAGATTCTAATTCATCAATATCGTAGTTTAAACTTTTAAGTTCAACACTTATATTTTTCTTACAAACTTCTACGACGGCATATTCAGCTTTTGGAAGAAACGATGGGCTATGTTTTGATAATGCTGGATTAACGAAGGCATAGCCGACACTTCCAGGATTGACAATTATTTTTTCACCATATTTTCTATATAATTGAAAATGTGTATGACCTCCTACCACAATATTAATGTCATCATCTAAGTCTAGAAGTCTTTGAATTGCTTCATTATTACTATCAGGTAATATGGCCTCTATGGTCGAAAAAGGTGAGCCGTGATAGCAAAGCATTTTTAGATTTTCACCTAAATCTAGGGTATATGTACTTACAAAACTTCTAAAAAAGGTAAAATCCTCTGAATCTAATTTCTTAATGCACCAGTGTACAGATTCTTTAAGTATCATTTCGTCAATCCCATATTGGTCTAAATTATTAGGGTGCAGAAGAGATTGTTCGTGATTACCTAATATGCATGGGCAACTGAGGTTTTTAATCATTCTAACTGTTTCTCTAGGACAAGGGCCCAAGGTCGCAATGTCACCCAGGCAGATCACAGAATCTATATCCTGATTTTCAATATCGTCTAGGACAGTTTTTAAGGCAATGCAATTTCCGTGTATGTCTGATATTATAGCAATTCTTTTCCGATCTTTCATGACTTACTTTAACGTTGATATTCTAAATATTAATGCTTGAATGGTTTTATCAGTTGGGCTTACTTCAAGGATTTTATTAAAGTAAAATAATGCCTCATCTAATTTATTTTCACTCATTAATTGTACAGCAAGTTTAAACAAGCCATCAGTGTCTTGTTTAAGCTTTAATTGCATTGGATTTAAATAATCTAAACATTCAAAAATTCCTACTTGTTTCTCCTTTCCTTTAATGGTGGTTCTTCCTAAGTATCTTATGAATTGGTACGATTCCTGTGTAAGTTGAGTATTAAATGCATCACTAAAAAGTATAGAGCAAGAATATATCTTTGTTAAACTTTCTATTCTTGCGGCCAAGTTTACATTATCCGAGATGATAGTAGCATCTAATCTTTCTTCGTCTCCCATTATACCCATAATAATACTGCCATAATGAAGACCTATTCCTATTTCAACTTCAAATTTATTATTTTCTAAATTCCTGATTCTTAATTCATTTTGATATTTTTTCATTTCGATAGCGGCATTTAATGCATCATCTGAAGAAACTGGAAAAATCGCAACTATGCCATCACCGAGATACTGGTTAATGAAGCCATTATTTTTGGAAATTATGGGTCCAATACCCTTGTTAAATTCAGAGACAAAATGAAAAGTATCTTTTGGGCTAAGTTTTTCAGAAATACTAGTAAAGTTGCGTATATCGGAAAATAAGATTGCTACATTTTTTTCAATATGATCACCAAGAGTTGCCTCTAAAATATTGCTTTTGCCTATAAAATTAAGAAATGCATTGGGGACAAACTTGTTAGATGCAGAATTGATTTTATGTAGCTGATCTATGTTTTGTTTCTCCGCTTCAATTTTTTCAACCAATGCAGCTTCCTTTTGATTATGGATTATAACAAACCTATGTGCTAATGCGGCCACTAACACAAAAACCATAGCCACACCTATGATTCCCTTAAGTAATACCTCATCTACAGCCGTAAAATAGTTTACCAATATGATGGCTACGGTTATACTAAATGACATGACTACAATGCCGAGACTGATAAATCTTGACACTGAGGTTCCCTTGAAAATAAGATAAGCAGCAATTATTGAAATTAGCACAAAAAACAGCAAAAAAAGAGGTTGCTGCATCGGAGTAAAAAAACTAAAATCCCATCTAACAAATCTTGCAGACGTGAATATCATTGAAAACAGACAAATGTATATAATCAAGTACCCGATGAATCGATATACTTTTGGAAATTCATTAAATGTATTGATTAGTTTTCTCCAAACTTGTAAAAATGATACCATTAACAGTGTCGCAATAATTGCATATGAGAGTACGAATATTCTGGGGTTTTCAAAATTTAAAAATCTATAAAATTCATTAATTAGTCCAACGTAAATACGATTTATAAAAAGTATCAATAGATAAAAACTTGACCATACATAAATCTCATCCTTGAATTTATAAATCAAGTAACTCAATATTAATAAAAGTGCAACAATAGCTCCCAATAAAGGTAAGGTTATCATAATTTTCTGATCAAACTTCCTTTCCAATATCTCTGAGTTATCATTTAGCGCAATATCGATTTGAATTTTACATGCCTCTGCAGAAACTATTTTTATCCAGATCATGGACGTTTTTGCATCAAAATTTTTAAGCATAATAATAGAGGGTGATATATGATTTGGGGTATCTCTTCTATTTGCAGGAATAGAATTTCCACTGACACCAATTAAAGTCATACTATCATTGTGGCACTGATATGCCTCAACTGAATAAAAAGTTACTTCGAAAGGCCAACAATTTCCACCTCTTTCAAAGCTTAAACTTTTTTGACTTAAGTCTTCTACATGCTCTAGTTCGATATTAAACCAATAGTTATTCCAAACCTTAGCTTCAAATTTTTTACTAGTTTCAAGGTCTATAAGTTTGGCATCCTTAATAAGTCCTGCATCTAAATCTTCGGCAGATAAGGGATATTCTCCTTCTTCGATTATCCATCGTAAATACTTTTCACCACTGTTTTCTCTAATGATAATCGATGGTTTATTTTTATTGATAAAGCCCTGACAGAATGATGTATTTTTAATTAACATCAAAAAGACAATTACCAGAATAGTCCTAATATTTCTAACAAGAGTATTTAACATTGATAGGATCAAAATTTCCTTTTTTCTTGCCACTCTTTTAGAAGAGGCAAGGCTGTCTCGTAACCTTTTTCTACAATTTCATGAAAATTTTGCCATTTTAAAAATCCATACTTTGATAAGTCAGGCTTTATATATATATCAAATTTATTTTCATTATTTCTTCTTTTTTCTTCACTGGCAAATGTCATCGTACCCATAACTATTTGACCTATGCTTGGCACTTTATATTTTCTTTTCCGAAGCATTTTTTGTTTTAGTAAGCTGATATTATTAGGAACTCGTTCATAATTTAAAATTCTTTTTTTTGATACACTCAAATCTACACCTATCGAAGTGCCTTGTGCCAATGTATCCATATGATCGAACGGAAGGTTATCAACGATACCACCATCAAACAAAAGCGAATTTTCCTTGACAGCCGGAGGCAAAATAGTCGGTAAAGAAATACTTGCTCTAATTGCAAAACTCAATGATCCGTGGTCGAGTATTTCAATCTTCGATTCTGTAAAATTTGACGCAACTGCAAAATACGAGGTCTTTATATCTTCTATTTGGATGTCCCTAAAGTAAGTGTTGATTGAAGTTTCTAACTTCTTACCTCTTAATATGGATACTAATGGTAAATGATAATCATTTAAAGGGTTATTTACAACAAATGCATTATAACAAGAATCTTTTATTTGTTCGTATGGCCACCCTAATGCTATGGTTGCCGCAATGACAGAACCGATACTTGTGCCTCCGACAAAATCTATTGGGATTCCCAATTCTAATATTGCCTTATAAACACCTAAATGAGCAAATCCTTTTGCACCACCACCTCCTAGTACTAATTTTATTGAACTAGAATCAAGATACCGTACTATTTTTTCTATGTCATTTTCATGAGTAATATGGAATACATTTTTCACATTTCTATTTGTCAATATTTGTGAAACTTTGGATATAGGTTTATGATTCCAAGCGATGATCAGATTTTTTTGAATTTTAGAGGCAATATTTTTATCCTTAAACAATGTTTGCTCGACTTCAGTCTGGTTGGAAGTCAATTCTCCAGTTCCAAGTAAAAATATTCTATCTGCTTGTAATAGGCATAGCTCGCTCCATTCTAAATCGTTGGAATCACAGATATAAACGAGAAGTTTATACTGCTTTTCTAGATTTCGTATCCAATTAAAAAATTTATATTTTTTATCTCCTTTTCCATCTGTGGCAGATATAATATTTTCATTAAAAGCTCTTTCTTTGAAAATTACATAGACATCATTGCGGCTTTCATAAATGGATAAAAGATTTTCAATTATTTCAACAAGGATAGGATTTTGTTCTATTGTCAATATACAGTTATGCTGATACGAAGAGTGATTTTTAGATACATTGGATTGATTAAGACGATTCACTAAAATTCCATTAAGGTACATTAATAAAGCAGGGTGTTTTTCAAGTAAATCCTTAAACCTAGATCCTTCTATCTTTAATAACCTAGACTCTTTAATAGATTCAATAGTTGTAGATCTTTTATTTCCCGTCAATAGAGACATTTCGCCAAAAAATTCACCCTGAGAAATATCATTAATCGTAAACACTTCATCATATTCGTTCTTAATGCTCACTGATAATCTACCTAAAAGTAGGAAATAAACATCATCCGTATCTTCACCTTGAGAAATGATGGTCTCACATTGCGGGACATAAATGATTTCCCCTGAATCTATCAGATCATCAACTGCGTTTTGATCATTTAAGTTAAATATGGCTTGGAATTCTTTTTTAAGAAATTGCTTATTATCCTGATTTTTCATTTTTTATAATTCTAGTATGAATTATGTAATAGAAAATATTTATTTAATCCATTCTACATGATTAAAATTTCAATTTTAATATGAAGATAAGAATTTTTCGTTTTTGTTTATCCAAAAATATTGAATCTTACTTCAGCTGAGTACAATCATTATATAAATATGGTAATAATTGACGTAAAGGACATTAGAAATAAATACATGAGGCAAAATTGCAAGGAATTACATAATATTGAAAAACGAAAATGAAGTTCCATTAATACTAAAAGCGATTTATTAAATACAAATAGCGAAGAATGCCAATCAATTACGAGTTTCAAAACGATAAAAATCAGCCCAGAAAAGTAATTTGAACTATTAATTAACCCGCAATTCGTTTATTTTGACGGATAAAAAAACTTTTGAAAAGTTTTAGAACTTTTCAAAAGTTGTGGTTAATCCTACTTATTAATAGCTAACTCCTCTTCTTTCTTCGCTATCATCCTACTCTAGGCCAGTGAGAAAGCGATTTCCATCATATCCATGTACGATTGTTCGCGGTCTTGAGCCGTGGCGGCCTCGCCAGTGAGAATATTGTCGCTTACGGTAAGGATAGAAAGTGCCTTAGCACCGAGACGCTTGGCGAGGGTAAAGAGAATTTGACTCTCCATCTCTACTCCAAGGATGCCTTGCTGCTGCCAGATATCCCATCGGTTAGGGATGTCATCATAAAAGGTGTCAGTACTAAATACGGATCCCTGAATGGTATTGATGCCCTTTATTTTTCCAATTTCGTAAGCTTTCAATAATAAGTCAAAATCCGCTGTAGCGGCATAGTGCATTCCGTTAAAAAAAGCAATATTGGCTCCAGAATCACCCGATGCACTCAACACCAGTAATACTTGTCCCAATTTCAGGTCTTTTTGAATGGCGCCACAGGTTCCGACCCGAATGATGTTTTTGACTTTGTAAGTATTGATGAGTTCATTTACATAGATGGCGGTGGAGCCCATGCCCATTCCTGAGCCCTGTATGGACACTCTTTTTCCTTTATAGTAGCCAGTATATCCGAGTATGTTTCTTACTTGATTGTAACAAACGACGTTCTCTAAAAATTGTTCGGCGGCATATTTTGCCCGTAGAGGGTCTCCCGGCAATAGTACCGTTTCTGCTATTTCACCAACATTTGCTTCTATATGTATACTGCTCATTTTCTTTATTTTTTGAAATAAAATCAATAATTAAACCCCATAAGGAATCCAGATATTTTTTATTTCTGATGATTTTCTTAAAAAGTATTTTCCTTCACCTTGTTGGCTATCCTGCCAATCGAGGTGAAGACCATGATTCACCCATGTACGTTTTAGGCTGTCAGTTGCCAGAGTCTCGATTTCTTTGGAAGACTCTTTTGAACCGAAATACCACAAACCATCTACATCGTAGTGTTTTGCCAATTCTTTGGCCAATTCATCTTTGTCTCCTGTCACAATATTTATCACGCCTGCTGGCAGATCCGAAGTTTCTAGTATTTGATAAAAATCAGTTGCCATCGTGGGAAATGTTTGTGACGGTACGGCAATCACCGTATTGCCCATCGTAATAGCCGGAATCACCGTGGAGATGAAAGCCAAAAATGGAAAATCATCCGGACATACAACACCCATTACTCCTATGGACTCCGGCATTGCCAAAGTCACGTGTCGATGCAAAGTATTGTGAACATGACCATCGTATTTATCGGCATAGGCTGCATAGGTAAACAGTCGCTGAATAGAAGCTTCCACTTCTTGCTCTGCCACTTTTATATTCCTTAATGTTAATTTGCTCAGTTTCTCCGAAAATTCATGCTTTCGCTGTGCCAGGTTCTCGGCCATGAAATACAGAATTTGAGCCTTATGATGACCAGGTTTGGAAGCCCAAGCTTTTGCAGCATGAGCAGCTTCTACGGCATTTCGAATATCTTTCCTATTGCCTTTTCCTACTGATCCCACTATTTGGCCTTCTGGGTTTTTGATGTCTATATTATTGCCACCATCCGGTCTTACCTGCTTGCCTCCAATGTACATTTTTGACGTTTGATCAATGTACATAGAGTCTCCTTTCGCCGATTTGACCTTAGCATTACCAACAGGATACTGGGACTTTTCAGAATATTTTGACTCAATTTTTGGAACCATGTACTCATAAAGACCCTCTAATCCTCCTTCTCTTCCAAATCCCGATTCACGATATCCACCAAATCCAGACGCCGCATCAAATAGATTTGAGCAATTTATCCACACGGTACCTGCCTTAATTTTGGGTGCAATGTCCAATGCCAAGTTGATGTCCTCCGTCCAAATACTCGCCGCCAGACCGTATCTTGTATTGTTTGCCAATTGAACGGCTTCTTCAGGAGATCTGAAACTCATAGCCACTAATACCGGTCCAAAAATCTCTTCTCTCGCAATGATCGAAGCGGGAGAAACATCCGTAAAAAGTGTGGGTGGAAAATAAAATCCCTCACTCGGGCATGTCCAGCTCGGCTGCCATACAGCATTACCTTCTTCTATTCCTGCTTTTACCAATTCTTCAATGGTTTTCACCTGAACCGGAGCCACGATGGCACCCATATCAATACTCTTGTCAAGGGCATCTCCAAGCCGTAAGTTTTCCATTCTGACTTTCAGTTTATCGTAGAGTTTGGTAGCCACGCTTTCCTCTACCAGTAATCTCGAGCCAGCACAGCATACCTGTCCTTGATTAAACCATATAGCATCCACCACACCCTCGACTACACTGTCTAAATCGGCATCTTCAAAGACGATAAATGGCGATTTCCCTCCAAGCTCCAATGACAATTTTTTACCTGTTCCGGCTGTTGCACGTCTGATAATTTTGCCTACTTCCGTAGATCCTGTGAAAGCAATTTTTTTAACTTTCGGATGATTAACCAATGCTTCTCCCGTCGCTCCGTGACCAGTCACAACATTGAGAACACCTTCAGGCAGTCCCACTTGCTTACAAATATCGGCAAACAATAAAGCCGTTAGAGAGGTATATTCAGCGGGTTTTAGTACGACGGTATTGCCCATAGCCAGTGCCGGCGCAATCTTCCATGACAACATAAGCAATGGAAAATTCCAAGGGATAATTTGACCAATCACCCCGATTTCCTTATAATCCTTGAGCTCAGTATCCATGAGTTGTGCCCAGCCTGCATGATAATAAAAATGTCTCGCAACCAATGGTATATCAATGTCTCTCGTCTCTCGAATAGGTTTACCATTGTCCAAAGATTCTAATACGGCAAAAAGTCTTGAGTGTTTTTGAATCAGCCTCGCTAAAGCGTAAAGATATTTAGCCCGTTCGTGACCTCCCATACCGACCCAAGTCGGCAATGCTTTTTCTGCAGCATCAACGGCTTTATTTACATCTTTTTCACTTCCTTCTGCAATCTGTGCCAGCACTTTTTTATTCGATGGATTGACACTTTCAAAATACATTTCATCTGAAGGTTTTTGCCATTGTCCATTGATAAAATGAGTAAACTTTCCTTTATGTTGTTCTATGTATTCTAGTGCTTCCACTGTACTTTCTGGTGCTGGCCCATAAGACATATTTTCGTATATTTCTTTGATTTTCATATTTTTATAAGTTATTACTTATTGTAATTTATGATATTTTAATAACTATCTTTATTAAGCATTCAAATAATTTGATTATATCAGGACATTGGATGTCGGTAGGATGCAGAATAACTACCAGTGACATAATGTTCCAATTGCCGTTCTATGTCGCCCAATAAGCTCGAGGCTCCGAATCTAAATAATTCTGGTGACAACCAATCATTGCCTAATTCCTCCTTCAGAAGCATAAGATAATTGAGTGCATCCTTGGCTTTTGAAATGCCACCTGCAGGCTTATAACCCACCTTTAAACCCGTCATTTCATGGTATTCACGTATGGCTCTTATCATCACCAAGGAAACAGGTAGTGTCGCATTTACGGATTCCTTGCCAGTGCTTGTTTTGATAAAATCTGAGCCTGCCATCATTGCCACCATACTAGCTTTTGCCACTTTTGTAAGTGTTGGCAATTCACCAGTTGCGAGGATGGTTTTCATGTGTGCTTCTCCACATGCATCACGCATCACTTTTATTTCATCATATAGTGCCTGCCAATTAGACTCAATGACCAATCCCCGACTTATCACAATGTCAATTTCTTGAGCTCCTGCGGCTACTGATTTTTTAATTTGAATTAGCTTATCTTCAAGGGATATTTGTCCTGCTGGAAATCCTGTTGAAACTGCCGCCACAGGAATCCCACTCCCCTTCAATGCATCGACCGCTATGGGAATCATATTGTGATAAACACACACTGCACCCGTGTGCAAATGCGACTCTTCCATCCCCAGAGCTCTCAGAATATCAGGTCTCACAGGGTTTTTTGCCTTCGCACATAAGCGAATGACTTTCCCACGAGTATCATCTCCTGCAAGGGTGGTCAAATCGATGCAGCTGATGGCTTTTAACAACCATGCCGCCTGCCACTGCTTTTTTACGGATCGACGTGTGGAGATGGTAGCCGCTCGCCGCTCGACTGCACTTCGATTGATTTTAATTTTTTCTATAATGCTACCGTCAAAAGGCAATCCATCATTTCGTTTATGATGTTCCTCTATCGCTGAGATTTGACCATTGCTCATGGCTTTATTTTTTGTCGTAACCATATTTCTAATAGTTATTCATTGTTTAATATCATTGAATCGTTTTAATAATAAGAGGAGATTTCTCAGGTTTCTCATTTGAAAATAAAATGGCTCGGTCTAGGTGCAATTTGGCTACCTCAAATTTTGCTTTATCATTGGCGTAAAGCCTCATTAAGACATCCCCTTTTTCTACTTTATCCCCAGGTTTTGCAAGAAGCATAATTCCGGCACCAAAATCAATGGCGCTATCCTTCGTTTCTCTACCAGCACCCAAGCTGACCGCTGCAAGTCCAATTTCTTGTGCAAAAATCGACTGAACATAACCGGATTGGCTACTTCTATAATCATAAGAGAAAGTGGTGGAAGGTAATTTTTCAGGATGTTTGACCATTTCCAAATTTCCACCTTGTGATTCTACCAATTCATAGAATTTTTGAATAGCACTGCCATTTTTGATAGACTCAAGGAGCAGTTCTCTACCTTTCTCAAGATTGTCAACTCTCTCTGCTAACATCAACATTTGGCTACCTAGAGTCAGACACAATTCTGTCAAATCATCAGGCCCTTCTCCAAGTAATGTATCCATCGCTTCCTTGAGCTCAAGTGAATTTCCAATGGCATTTCCGAGGGGATTATTCATATCGGTCACGATGGCCACAAGCTTTCTACCCATTCTATTCGCCGTAGAAATCATGGTTTCGGCCAATAATTCAGCACTCTCTAGATTCTTCATAAATGCCCCATCACCCACTTTAAGATCAATGACGATTGCATCTGCACCACAAGCCAGTTTTTTACTCATGATACTTGAAGCAATTAATGAGATGTTGTCAATCGTTCCTGTGACGTCTCTTAAGGCATAGAGTTTTTTATCTCCCGGTACGAGTTGGGCATTCTGACTACAAATCGCAATCCCGTGATTTTTTACTCTTTCGATAAATGCCTGTGGACTCATATCCACCTTAAAACCCTCGATGGATTCCAACTTATCTAATGTTCCACCTGTATGTCCTAGTCCTCTACCCGACATCTTAGCAACGTGTACACCCACTGAAGAGACCAGTGGTGCCAATACCAAAGTCGTCTTATCTCCTACCCCTCCAGTACTATGTTTATCCACAATGATGCCAGGAATCTCAGATAAATCAATTACTTCTCCTGAATTCATCATGGCTTCCGTAAGCCAGGCTGTCTCATCTTCATTTAATCCTTGCCAAAGCACGGCCATGAGCCACGCCGATATCTGGTAATCTGGAATGTCTCCCTTGACAAAACCTTCAATAATCTCAATGATTTCCTCGCGAGAATGGCTTTGTCCATCTCTCTTCTTTTTTATTAGTTGAACCAAGTTCCTAATTCTTTAATTTTACCAATGTCCACATATTAATGGACTAACTAATATGATAGCACAAAATTTATGCCTAATTTGACGTTAATACATTGAAAAAACTCGAGCCATCATACTTATATTCAATACCTAATGCCTTGCTTATCGTCGCAGCAATGTCCGCAAAACTCTCCCTCACTCCTATATCGAAGCCTTTAGCAATCGATTTTCCAAATACTAGAATCGGGATGTACTCACGTGTATGGTCAGTCCCCGTAAATGTAGGGTCGTTGCCGTGATCTGCCGTAATGATGAGCAAATCGTCATCATGAAGCGAATCCAACAATCGAGGAATATAGCTGTCAAATTCCGCCAAGCAACTAGCATAGCCCGCAGGGTCCCTCCTATGTCCATATAACATATCAAAATCAACAAGATTGGTAAAAATAAGGCCTTCAAAATTTTGATTTATCTCATCGATGGTTGCCAAAATTCCGTCTAGATTATTTTTTGTTTTTGTAGATTTTGTGATGCCCTTTCCGGCAAAAATATCTGAAATCTTACCAATGGCGGACACCTGCATACCTGCTCTTTCTATGCTTGTCAATAGGTTATCCGGTGGCAATGTGGCAAAATCTTTTCGATTGGCAGTCCGGGTATAATTTCCATGAGAGCCGATAAATGGTCTCGCTATAACTCGACCCACTTCCAATTCGTCAATTAAAAGTTTTCGAGCCGTTTTGCATATGTTATATTGTTCTTCGATGGGAATTACCTCTTCGTGCATCGCAATCTGACACACACTGTCAGCTGAAGTGTAAATTATCGGGAAACCTGTTTTTACGTGTTCATCGCCCAATTCATTGATAATGACTGTACCCGAGGCGGCATAATTCCCAATGGTTTTTCTACCGATTTCCGATTCTAATTTTTCAATAAAATAAGGCGGAAATCCATCTTCGAATACTGGAAATGGTTTTTCTAGTATATTGCCAGCAATCTCCCAATGTCCGGTGGTAGTGTCCTTTCCTGCACTTTGCTCCATGGCTTTGCCATAATTTGCCAATGGCTGCTCGACGCTAGGAATTGAATTGGAAGAATCAATATTTCCAAGCCCTAGATTTAGTAAGTTTGGAAGTTTAATCTGGGGACATTTCAAAAAGATGTGATCAAGAGTGTTACTTCCTACATCCCCATACTTTTCAGCATCAGGCAATGCCCCAATTCCAACACTATCTAAGACGATTAAGACGACTCGTTTTATCATAAAATACTGGCATCCCTATTTATAAAAACACCAAAGTAAAGGTAGTGAATATACAGGAAAATTGTGAATCTTTATGATAAATTGAAAGTCTTCAGGATGTTTTTTAAATGGGTCAAAATAATTATAGACTAATTTTAGCTTTTAATTTTTTTGTCAAATTCAGCCAATACTTCAGTACCATAAAGTTCAATAAGGTGATTCCAAGATTGGTCTCTCAGTAGGGATTTCAATTTTTCATCACCAAAATTTTTCAACAGATATTCAATAAAAGCGCCACCAACGGGGTAAATATAAGCCTCTGGAAGCTCTTCGGCTCTTTCATATATATCTTTTATTCCAAGATTTTCTGTATTGGTTCGAATAGCCGCCTTCATTTTATCGCTATGGCTCAGATCAAAAGCGACAGCAACACCTTCATTTATCAAACGATTTCGGTTTGTGGGTTTCATACCAAAATCGCAAAGAATATGGGTCATCTCATGTCCAATTGTCTGGTTGATTGATGAATTTATTTTACATAAATCCGAGTCCGCAAAACCTAAATTTTTTCCTACTATTTTAATGGCATCCTTTGGTTTTGACCACACGAAGTAGTCAATTTTCTTATATGGCTCTGCTTCAAAAAATTGATTATTAATTTGATAAGCATTTTCTCGAGTATCACAATATTCATTAAGGTTTTCTATGCCATGATTTGGTTGAAAATAAAACCTAATATGTTCTTTTTCAACAACTTGCCAATCCTCAAAATATTCCGTCATTTGAAACCAGTTGAGATGATTTTGGGCAAATTTATTAGAATTCTTAGTGGCATTTAAGGCTAGCGTTTTTTCAAGATATACTTTAGAATCCACTTTATTATCTGAAATGTATTCACATATTCCTAAATATGCATAAGACCAAGCTTGCATCCATTCCGGAGACTCAGAATCTGCAGATTGTAACAAATATGGTTTCGCCTCTGAATATTTTTTAGTGTCAGCTAATGCCCGACCAAGTATATGATTGACGGTCGGGTCTGTAGGGACGTTGACGAGCATTTCTCTTCCTAATTCAATGGCCTGCTCATATTCTATTGAGGAATAAAGCGAGTCCAATCTAGCAGATTTTTGCGCCATACAAAATTGAATAGATAGAAATACTAGTGTCAGGATTAAATGTGATTTCATAAAAATTAATTGACCTTTGACATACCTAAAATTCGAAATTAATCCTTTAAACCATATTCGATGATAATAAATAGTACCGATTATCTTTCTAATCATTTCTTTGACCTTTGATATCTCGCCAAAGGGTGAATTATAATCTTAATTCTCTACATTAAAAAAAATGCATTTCTTTCTTGCATCTCACAAGTATTAAAATGATAACACTTTAAATTTTGATACTGTATTACTCTTTTTGCTTAGTTACAACATCCTTCCTAGGCTGAAATTGCAGCTTCAATGAAAATTCCTTCCTAGCTGGATAGACCTCAGAGTTCTAATTTATGAACTGCAATAAATTTTAAAAATTAGGTTCTCTACCAGATTCATCCTGAATGTATCTATCACAACAACTAGGGCATGGGTCTGCAAAACCCGAACATCCTCGAGTTTCAGGAATTCTCGCAGAAAAAGCAGTATAGTGATCTGCCGTGATGATTGACAAACTATTATCGATTTCTTGAACTATAGCATAGGATGTCACCGGTTTCTCAGCTTTATCCTTACCATAATAAATTCTAAATCCAGAAATTGATTGATTTTCACTTAATCTCGAATAAAGATGACAAACCAAATCTCTAGAAATGTTATAGGCAGCTATATTGCTATTTATTGCCTTATGATTATTGACTAAAATTATAGCCTCATCTCTTGTTAAAGTGCCTAATTGGCACGTATTTGCATATTTATCATTTATTTCGTTTGTTAGATTAGAAAAAGCCAATTCTAGATTTTTTGTATTGTTATTAGCTTTAGAATAAAAATAAAATGAAACTAAACTGATCAAAAATCCTAAAATCAGTCCCGTAATGATACTGCCTCTGTCGATATTAAAGTTGTTCATGATTAAGTTTTTTAATACTTGAAGAATAATTATTCCGCAATAATATATATTTTTGTGTACATTTCGGTTAAATATCGAAAAATAATTACGCAAATGCAATCACATCACAAATGAAAATGATGCAAAAACACCTATTAGCCATAGGACTTACATTCGCCCTAATTCTAATATGGTTGTCAGTATCTAACTCCCAAACGATTAATACTACTTTACAAGACAAGAATAGCACATTAGGTAGCTGCTTCAATATCCTAGATAGAACTGGCAGCGTGATTAAATTTGATTCTTGCATAATTGAAACAATCGGAGCCGTAGAAGCAAATTATGACTTACAACAATCCCTACTTTTAAAAACTGAATACCTAGCCAATATTGAAAAAACTTATCAATTAAATTCAACAACTCTGAAATATCTGTCTGAATTGAATGACTATATCTTGTCAAATACTCTGCTTGATGACAACCCCCTTGCACTTTTCTCTCTTAGTAATGGATATTACTGCGTCGACGATTTAGACAAAGCAATCGATGTGGGAATTAAATCTTTGAACTTAGCAAAAGAACAAAAAAATGCCCATTATCAATTAAGTTGCCATTTGCTTTTACTCAAAATATATATTGAAAAAGAAGATATAATAAATGCTTATCAACAGCTTTTAGATGCGAAATATATCATGAATACCCAAATTACTCCTGACTACGACCTAGAGTACCAAATTCTTAAATCAGAATTGGTGATTTACGAATATTTGCGTAACGAGATGGAAATTTTCAATTGTCTAAAACGCATAGATGATCTTGTAGCATCTTCCCAACCCATTGATTCTTTAATGTTGATTAAAAATAGAATTGATTATACTTATTATTATGTCATTTTTGACAAAGATATTCCAATAAACATAAAGGATTTGTTAGATTACACAAAGCGACATCAAAAGATAAAACTGCAAAATCACTTGTTAGGAATATACAGAACGTACTTGTTAAACTCAAATAAATATGATGAACTTTTTGATTTTTATGTCAATAGTTATCCAGATTTATTAAAACATGAAAGCCAGTTGAATGCCTGTAGATTCTGCACACTCAAGGCATACATATATGAATATGAAGGCAAATTAGATTCTGCACATTTAGCATTTACAAATGCAGAAGAAGAGTTAAACCGATCCCAAAATTCTCTTTTTTATACTATTAATTTTTATCGCAGAAAAGGTGAGTTCCTAATTAGAAATAATGAGTATAACTCTGGTATTAATTATCTGGAGAAGGCCTTTTCTATGGTTGACAGTATCGCTTTTAATAAATTTTCAGAACCAATATGTGGTCAATTAGTGAAAATTCACGAATCAATGGGGAATATTGAAAAATCAAATTATTACCTTAAAAAATATATGGCAATAAAATTATCCATAGCCGATAGAAGAAATAGTGAAGAATTACAAAAAATGAAAATAGAATATCAAAATAAGGAGCAAAACTATCTACTCGAACAAGAAAACCAGCGTCAAAAGTCCCAACAAAATGCCAAATTCTTTTTCATTGCAGCACTTATTGCTTTCTCTATTGTATTGTTTGCCATTATAAGCAGTTTTCGTATTCCTGAATGGGTGGTTGAAATGCAAGGCTTTTTTGTTGTATTATTCTTGTTTGAATTTATCATCTTAATCCTAGATTATTTCTTGCATAACCAGCTACATGGGGATCCTCTCAAAACGTTTGGAGCTAAGGTATTTGTTATTTCTTTTCTTTATCCATTACACCATTTAATCGAGAAAAAAAGTATAGAATACATGAAAGCTAATAATATGATAAATACTTCCTCGTTTTCCAAAATAAAGGAACTGCTAAAGCTTCTATGGCCTTGGCTTAAGAAATAAGAGTACTAACTGAAATTCTCGGGCCCTGAATTAACCATAAGCTTTAAATCAACTTTATACTATACCAATTTTTTATCTAGTTCCTGAGCATAAGGTTCTAAATCTTACTTCTTCTTGATTTTATCTATCTGCTAATAGATGGACAGGATCAACTGAATTTCAACAATCAGTTATTGATTTTAAGTTTATCACCCCATTCAACCAACCCATCCATCACCTTATCAAAGTTACATTGCCCTTTTTTGTCACAACTTCGCCATTGCAGCCTTGATTATAGTTGATATAATAAATATAGACATCTTCGCTCACCGGGTCTTTTCCGGCATCACCATCGATGTGTCCATTCCATCCGGTATCGGGTGTTTGGTTGTCATAAATCAACTTGCCGAAGCGATTGAAAACCTTGAATTCATTGACTTTAGGAACATTTTCAGTACTCGAACCAGTTCCTTGCTGTGCAACAGGATTAAAATAGTCCTGTATCATGTCATTGTTCGGTGAGAAGACGTTGGGCATCTCCAATATCGCTGCTTTATTGATTTTCGGAATTTGTTTACTTATCATGTCCTTACAGCCAATATCGTTTGAAGCAATTAATTCAACCGTGTATTGACTCTCTTCGCCAGCATAATAATGATTAGGAGCCTCTTCTTCGCTCGTAGTTCCGTCTCCAAAATTCCAAACGTAGTTAGTAGCTTCTTTCGACATATTAATAAATTCTATAAGATTCGGGCATTCATCCGCTGGATTTGAATCAAACTCGGCTACTACTTTGAATACTCTTACTGGAATGATAGATTCCGATGTGCATCCCAAATCATCACTCAATGTTATTGTTACTTCAGCACTATCCGCTTCAATTGAAACCTTTTTAACTTCCACTATAAATGAAATTTCATTTCCCGTAATCATTTCAGAACCTTCTAATCCTTGTCCATTTGACCATTTCAATTGTGTAGCATCTACTATATTTTTAATGGTAAAAGTAATGCTATCGCCATCACAAATATCAGTGAGATCATCCGTAAAAAAATCTCCAGATGGTGAGTAAGTTCTTACAGATACACTGGTCGTATCAGCACACCCGATACTGTTTGTAATACCCAGTTGAATTTCATATTTGCCTAGTTTATTAAAACTATATGCCATATTTTCACTTGAACTTATAATATTCCCATTAATCCTCCAATCATAAAAGTATTTTAGAGGATCATTTGGATCCGTAAAAGAGTTGGAACCATTAAAAGACATTTGAGAATCTAAACAAAACAAGGAATCAAAATCTGATATCACGGCTTCTGGAAGTTTGATTATTCGCAAGCTATCTGTGTAAGAATTTGTACACCCCGTACTATCCTCGGTTATCATGAGCGAAACTGCATAAGTCCCCGGTATGTCCATTTGTTTTTGAAACAATTTGTCTTGACTCGTAGTACCATCGCTTACGTGCCACTCGTACGTTACTTCATCGTATTTACAAGTAGAACAATTTGCGGCATTGAATATCACATTATCTCCTTCACAATTGATCTCATTTTGCAAGAAAATTCCGCTCGTTGGTTTATAAATTTTGATAATATCAGAATGGTAATCGACACATCCATGTTCGTCTTCGACTCGCAAGGTAACTGGAATATTTCCATTACTATCCGTAAAGAGCTTACTCGGATTCTGTTTGTCGCTGCCGAAATCCCATTCCCAATCAACGATCGTGGTATCTGAGGCAGATAAGTCAGTAAAATTAATGGTACGAGGCAAGCAAATATCATCAGCATCGAAACTAAAATTAGCATTAATCTGTATGGCTCTATATTTCTTGACCAAAGTATCAGTACAACCATTGATATCTTCCACTATCAATCTAATGGAATCAGGCTCACTGCTGGGCACGACAAAAGGACGTGTTGGGCTGTCACTTTCACGGGGTCTCTCATTGGGCAGATTCCAAAGGTATCCCTCATAACACCGTACATCTGCATCTTGAGAATTGTTCGCATCTAATAATATCTCCTGGCCAACGCATAATAACGTGTCCAGATCAAAATCTGCAACAGGAATTCGGACATAAGTAAACAGGCTATCAACATTTTCAGGACAGCCATCGGTTTCATTACTGGCAACAAGTTTTATCTTATAATCTCCTCTATCCGGAAATTCATAATTGAACAATGAATCTTGATTATAAAGGGTATCATTCCCTATGATCCAAACCAATGACTCGGCATTAATACTCGAATCTCTAAACATCACGGTCAATGGTGACTCACAATTGGTCATATAAGCAATGGATGCTTTCGCACCTTTGACAAGAATGGTTCCAGGCGAACTGTAACTGTAACAGCCATTGTATTCCACTTGTAAATTTACATCAATCAAGCCCGGCTTATCATTAAATACGTGTGTATAATCTTTGTTTTCAGCACATTGTGATACTGTACCATCAATATTAAAATGCCATGAATCTATCCTATCATCGAAGTCAGGAGCAATAAAGCTGAGGGTATCACCATAGCAAACTTCTGTCTGTGGCAATGTCAATGGCACCGCGATGGCTTCACCTACATAGATCCATACTCCAGCTGAATAATCCTCACATCCATTTTCATCGGTAACCAATGACTTGACAAAATATTCTCCCGGCTCGGTAAAAATATGTTCGATCATAGAAGTATCTGCTACGGTATAGGTACTGCTCGTACCATCATCCCAATTGTATTCAAAAGTGCTAATATCATAATATCCAGCACTCTTATCCGTAAACTTAACTTTAAGTGGAGCACAACCACGACTTTGTGACACTTGAAAATGTGCATCCGGTTTTTGATAAAAATAACTCACAGAGCTTTGTGCTGTACAACCATACTCTGTTTCAACTACTAATGTCATTTTCAACGGTACCAATTCATTCCTATAAAATGAATCCCTATCAGCATCCTTGAAATCATATTCATAGGTCGGCTCAGAAGTTGTTATGCCATTCCATTTATATATTTTAAAATCAGGACTTGAAGCCGTAAAGGTAAATTTCTGAGAATCCATACATCCATACTTGGGGTCAACGGTCAAATCTATGGTTGGATCTTCTACCAAGACATTAAAAGTGGTATCAACTTTACATCCATTACCAAATTGGGTTTCATAAGTGACCGTTTGAACACCTCCTGTCTCAAAATTTATATTGTTTGGATTCTTAGAGGTGGAAGTTTGGTGGTTTGCATTGGGTCCAAAATTCCAAGAATGAATCGTTCCTGTACTCTGATTTTCTATCAATAGATTCGTTTGGACACAGGTCGTATCCTGTACTTCCAAATTTAATTCAGGATATCCTATGTAGATGGTTTTATTAAAAAAATTAGAACATCCCAGTGCCGTCTTGACCTCAAGTTTTATAGTATAGGTGCCTGAGCTGTCATAGACAGGGTTATTGGGATTTTTACCAGTTGCGCTTTGACCATTTCCAAAATCCCATAGATAGGTATAGCTGCTATCATCCTCACCAATAATATTCAAAGGAAAACTGACAGGAAGTGTGCAAAAATCGACATTGTCAGGAATTGCAAAGCCAGTGATCTTAGATTTTGGCCCTACTTTTACATAATCTTCAAATGTATGTGTAATGTCACAACCAGGTCTATCCGTCATCAGATTCAGACTAATATTATAACTGCCCTCAGCTCCGTATAAATGAGTGATTTCGGACATATTACCTGCCGCACCATCGCCAAATGTCCAATTCCACCCAGTGACAGACAAAGAGTCATGAAAGACAGAAGCATCGGTAAATTTTACATTCAGTGGAGCACAGCCTGAGATAGGATCCGCTATAATCATCACATCAGGTTTATTAATTACATGAATAATAATGTTTTCACCGATTTGTGGTCCACCTTCTCCTTCAAAAAGCCTTACCACTACAATTCCTGTATTGACATATAGAGCAGTAGGGTTTTGAAGGGAAGAATTTCCTGTACCAAGTTCCCAGAAATATTCACTTAGCGTATCCGGTGCCGTAAAATTTACAGAGAGCGGAGAACATCCGACGGTTACATCGGCTTGTTGTGCTTTTAGTTGCATCAATATGGCAGCGAAAATCAAAATAAAAAATATCTTCTTCATCTTACCACATTTTAAAATTAGAGTTTAAATAATTCTGTGCCATTTTCAAGTATTGCCCACGTGTAAAACCACAGGCACATGGATAGTAGGACATGACATTCCCTACATCGGGTTGGTAGAAATCACCGTTATCATCAGTTTTAAGGCTAATAAATTCGCATTCCTCTAGGTATAATGTCATGGGTTCAAACGGTACATAAGGATCTGCCGGTGTATCACATATTCCATCTCCTTCTGTTAGGCAATTTGACCCATCTACCAGTTCTTTCCCACTACCTTCAAAGGTATGTTTTAAGCCAAATAAATGTCCTAATTCATGTGCCACCGTACCTGATCCGCAAGCTTTTTTTATGTATACCACTCCAGAATTCTCCATGGCAATGCCTTTCAATCTGGCGAGACCACAGATGTTGGGATCATCAAATTCACTGATGTAATAAATATTTATCCTGTTCTTCTCATGAATCATGCTAACGATTTCACTCATATACTCTGGATGAGTCCTGTAGTCATCGTAGTTCCAGTCAGGAAAGGTATCAATCTTGCACACTTCGAATCTCACACAGATGGGGTCAAAATACATGCTAGCACCTTCAATCTCTTCTTTGATAATATCAGCGGTGATATTCGTCATTCTCTCTTCATTCCACATCACATGCACATAGACCTGAAACGTTTTATCAATGCATGGTAAATCTTTATTTAAGTGATGCAAACTTTGAGCATTTAGCGAGCCTGAGCTGCACACGAGTAACATTAAGTACAGAAATTTTTTCATGAAAGTTATGTTTGAATTACAATCTTGGACAATAAATAACAGGGTCAAATTTTATTTTTTGCTTCACGAGAATGATATGGTAAGCACCAAGTTCTAGAGCACCGACACGATTGATCACCTTGGCATATTCACTCACATTGACATCAAAGGAAAAACTGATGTAGGTATTTTCACTCCGCATACCAGTTATTATATCGAAAGAATCTCCTGTTCGATATCCCAGTCCTGCAATGAGCCACCATTTACCTTTTTTCTTAATTTGATATTCACCTACCATTTGGAGGTTGATGTTACTTTGTTTATCAACATCATTGACGATACTATAATACACTGAGGGTTCTAGCGAAAACCTATTATTGAAGTAGCTTTTAAAATTGGCATTGATATTGAGTCGCCTTCCAATGGTCGATTGGCCTCCTTGCTTCGAAAATGTAAAATGAGGTTTATTTAGGTGCATCATCGCCACTCCCAACTTGACTTCATTACTTTTATTAAGCTTTGATTTAAAAGAAATCCCGGCATCCCATGAGCTAAAGCCACTGATATTATCAATTTTTTCGTAATCATCTTTGTTGAAGCTGCCACTTGATATTTTCTGAGCATCATTGAAAGCTTCAGAATCTTCCGTAAAACCGACACTCGTGGACTTATATGACCCACCAATTGAAAATACCGAATTTCCTTTTTTATCGAGCATGATATGATAGGAAAGCAACAATCCTCCTCCGGCACCTCCGAAAGCCAAATCACCAGATTTATCATATTCCAAGTCTATACCTATGCCTATCCAGTGCCTATTACTTTTGAGGGGCGACCAAAGATTATATGCCACTCCAAAAACAGCAGTTTTATATGTGTTGTCAAACTGTGAGCGAGCATTGGCTTGTATTTTATACGTCCCTGAAAAGTCTCCATTGTAAGCTGGATTAAAAAAGCTGGAAATATTGCGATAATTAGTAAAATGCAGATCCTGCGAAGAAAGGAGTATTGAATAATTAATAAAAATAGTCAGTAAAATCAGTTTTCTAATTACTTTGAGATTATTTATGAAATGATTCATACTTGATATGTTTACTTTACAAAAAATATTTAGTTCTCAAAAGTACATCTTGTAAAAAACAATTTATACTCCAAAGATTTATTTTCAGAAAGTGAATATAACCATTATTCTCAATAATTCACCCCAACTGATATTTATTTAACCAAAAATGTCTCGTGTGATAGATTATTTTGGTTTTAATTTGATAATCGGAACCAACATTTCTTCCAGAGAAACACCACCGTGCTGAAATGTATCTCTAAAAAAGTTATTGAAATAAGAATAGTTATTCGGATAAAGAAAAAAGATGTCTTCTTTTGCAAATATATAGGTCGAACTCACATTGGGTTTTGGCAATCCGCCTTCTTCAGGATTTTTAATTTCAAATACATCTTTGCGATCGAAGCTCAAGTTTCTACCCACCTTGTATCTAAGATTTGTTGTGGTTTCTTTATCACCGATTACTTTTGATGGTGTTTTTACTCTGATCGTACCGTGATCTGTCGTAACGAAAAGTTGAATTCCTTTTTCTGCCAATTTTTTCAACGCTTCCCATATCGGACTATTTAAAAACCAAGATCGGGTAAGCGATCGATATGCCTTTTCATCCCCTGCAAGTTCCTTAAGTACTTCCATCTCTGTACGAGAATGAGAAAGCATGTCAATGAAGTTATACACTATGACTGTCAAATCATTATTGAGAATATTTAGAATATTTTCTTGTAGCTGCTTTGCATGAAAGCTATTCGTAACTTTGATATAATCCGTTTTTATATCCTTGCGAATAAGCCTTTTTACTTGTTCATTAAATAATTCCTGCTCCTTCATGTTCTTTCCACCTTCTTCAAAATCATGCAACCACCAATCCGGATAGTTTTTATGAATTTCGGAAGGAAGCATTCCTGCAAAAATGGCATTTCTACTATATTGCGTCGCTGAAGGCAATAAACTGTAAAAGTAATCTTCATTTTCTACCCTGTAAAATTCTGTTAAGATGGGTTCGATGATTTTCCATTGGTCGTATCTCAAATTATCAAGTAATAAGACCACAGATTTTGAACTGTCACTGAGATGTGGAAATATTTTTTTCCTAAATAGATTCTGTGACATCACAGGACCATCCTCTGCTTTTATCCAGTCCAAATAATTTTTGCTTACATATTTAAAAAATGTAGCATTGGCTTCAGATTTTTGCATTTCGAGAATTTCTTTCATCTGAGGATTATCAGAATCATCCAATTTTATTTCCCAATTGATGATTTTCTTATAGATCGTAGCCCATTCCCTATAATCAGGATTGTTTTGGATATCCATAATGATATTCCTAAATTCCTGTTGGTATTCTAAGGCAGTTTTTTCAGACACCAACCGTTTGTTATCGACGATTTTTTTTAAAGAAAGTAAGATCTGATTAGGATTCACGGGTTTTATCAGATAGTCGTCGATCTGTGCTCCTATGGCATCTTCCATGATGTTTTCAGCTTCATTTTTAGTAATCATCACGACCGGAATCTGTGCATTGGTCTCCTTAATTTTTGAAAGCGTTTCTAGTCCTGTGAGTCCAGGCATGGATTCATCAAGAAACACCACATCAACATCATGAGTATTTGATAAAACATCTAAGGCATCGTAACCATTGCTCACCGTCACTACTTCATATCCCTTTTTATCCAAGAAGAAAAGTTGAGGTTTCAGTAAATCTATCTCGTCATCTGCCCATAAAATTTTTATCTTTTCTGCCATAGTACTTTTTTTTGCATAGTTTTTGTAACTACATTAATTAGATTGTAGATATAAAAGTTTAAGAATTAATCCGCATTCTTCACAAACGTTAAGAAATATCGGATTAGTACATATAAAATGATCGATCGAAAAATAATTAATGATCCGGTTCATGGAATGATGGCATTTAAAAGTGGCTTGATATACACTTTGATTAATCATCCATACTTCCAAAGATTGCGAAGGATAACTCAGATGGGGTTAAGCCATCTGGTTTATCCTGGTGCGGTGCATACTCGATTTCAACATGCACTTGGAGCGACTTTTCTCATGTCCAAATCATTGGATGTCTTAAGGTCTAAGGACATTGAGATTTCTGATGAAGAATATGATGCCGCTTGTGCAGCCGTTTTATTGCACGATATTGGTCATGGCCCCTATTCACATGCTCTCGAATATCAGCTCATACCAATTCATCACGAGGCCATCACATTGGAAGTCATGAATATGCTGAATCTGGAATTGGGAGGGCAGTTAAGACTGGCCATTGATATTTTTAAGAATAATTATCATAGAAATTTTTTTCACCAACTGGTTTCTTCTCAGCTAGATGTCGACAGACTGGATTATCTTACAAGAGATAGTTTTTTTACCGGTGTCGTCGAGGGGACTATTGGCTATGAAAGAATCATCAATATGTTTAATGTCACGAGTGACGAATTGGTAGTAGAAGAAAAGGCTATATATACGATAGAAAGGTATTTGCAATCCAGAAAATTCATGTATCAACAAGTGTATCTTCACAAAACTTCATTAGGTGCTGAAGCTATTTTAAAATCATTTATTCGACGGTTAACGGAGCTTTTGGAAACGAAACCAAATTTTATTGCAAATTTTTCAAATTCCATTAGTGACTTTATAAGTTCGAGTGAGTCTAAAAATGGAGTAGATGAGCAAAATATAAAGCAATATCTTTCATTAGATGATAATGATGTCGTATATTGCCTGAAAGTAGCTCAAAGCTGTAATGATCAGGTTCTAAGGAGGTTATCTACGATGCTGATTGAAAGAAAACTACCCAAAGTAAAAATTCAGGATGAGGCTTTTTCTAATAGTGATATTACACTGTTAAAGCAGGAAGCAAAAAAGTCCAGTAATTTTACTTTTGATGAATTAAATTATTTCATATTCCAAGGTGAGGAAACACTAAATATTTACAATATTGGGGAAGATGAAATAGAGATTGTGAAAAAGGATGGAACTAAATTAAATTTTTCTAAGTACCATCCTCAAGTAGATTCACAAAATTTTTATAAAAAATATTACATTTGCAATTCATTTAAATTTTGAATACTTTAAATCTTTTTTTTAAATTTATTAATGACAAATAAGTTATGAGAAACCTAAGACTTTATTTTTCTTTTGTAATGCTTTTGTCTGCAGTATTGGCTTATGCACAACCTGATCAAGGTGTTCCTAATGCTGAGGCAGGAAAGTGTTACTCTAAGTGTTTGATCCCTGATCAATACACAACTGTCACTGAGCAAATCACAACCAAGGAGGCATCTTCAAGAGTTGAAGTGGTTCCTGCGGTTTATGAAACTGCCTCAGAGCAACTGCTTGCTAAGGAAGCATCTCACACATTAAGTGTTGTACCAGCTTCATTTGAAACAGTTTCTGAGCAAGTACTTACTAAAGAAGCATCTCACACATTGAGTGTTGTACCTGCGACATTTGAGTCTGTAAGTGACCAAGTAATGACGAGAGCAGCCGGTAAAGCTGTTAGCATCACACCTGCTAGTTTCGAAACTCAGACTGAGAGAGTATTGGTTAAAGAAGGCCATAATGACCTTAGAGTAAGTGCTGCAAGTTTTGAGAAAGTAACCGATGATGTATTGGTTAAAGCGGCTTACAAAGAATTAAAAATTGTTCCTGCTACTTTCGAAACTGTAACTGAGCAAGTATTGGTTCATGACGGTTATGATAAAATAAGTATCGTCCCGGCTAAATACGAAACCATTACAGAGCAAATCAAATTAAAAGATGGTTATACTAAAATCATGAAAGCTCCGGCTATCACTGATTTAAATGCCCTACTTGCTGCTGTTAATGACAAAGGTGGTGTGTACTCTTATGCTGATGGTGGTACAAGAACCTTTACCGCTGATGAAATCGCAGCTATCAAAGCAGCCGCTGCAAGTAATGCTTCATTAACAAAAGACAATGATGGCAATGTTTATGCTACTATGAGTGAGCAATATATGTCAAAACCAGCATATACAACTCTATCAATAGTTCCTGCACAATATGAGACTATCACAGAGCAAGTTATGTCTAAAGATGGTTACAATACATTGAGAGTTATTCCTGCTAAATACGAAACAATTTCTGAGCAAGTGGTTGTAAAAGAAGCAAGCACAAGAATAGAAAAAAGAGCCATGGAATATGAAACGATGACAGAACAAATCGAAGTTTCTCCAGCAACTCAAAAATGGGAAAAGAAAAAAGCAGACAAAAACTGCCTTAGTGCAAACCCAGATGATTGTTTGGTTTGGTGTTTAGTAGAAGTACCTGCTAGATACAACACTGTAACTAAAAGAATTAAAAAAGGATGTGCTGAAGGATGGACTGAAATCGGTGATGATTGTGTCAGAACTGTAGACGTACCAGTAGAATATGGTACTAGAACTTACAAAAAACTAGTTTCAGATGCAACTACTGAATCAAATAAAGTTGATGCAGCTTATGGTACAAGAACATACAGAAAATTAGTTTCAGATGCAACTACGACTTCAACTGAAGTACCAGCTCAATATGCAACAAGAACTTACAAAACTCTATTAGTTCCTGCTGGAACATATAGTGTATCTGTAGATGCAGAATATGGTACTAGAACTTACCAGAAATTAGTAAGTGGCCCTACAAGTACTGTAGTAAAAGTAGATCCTGTATATGAAACGAGATCATACCAAGTTGTAAAAACTCCTGCAAGTGTTGAGGAAATTGAAGTTCCTGCAAAATATGGCAAGAGAACTTGGACTAAACTTGTACAGAACGCAACGACTGAAGAAGTTAAATGTGGAGCTAAAGTAACTCTTGATAATATCAATTTCAAAACGGCTTCTGCAGAACTATTGTCTTCTTCATACACTGAAATCAATAGACTTAAAGATTTATTAATTGCTGAGCCTAATGTTACAGCTAAATTAGTAGGTCATACGGACAGTGATGGTTCAGAAGAAAGCAACCTAGTACTTTCTAGAAATAGAGCTAAAGCAGTATATGATGCATTAGTAGATGCTGGAATTTCTGCAAGCAGATTAAGCTACGAAGGAAAAGGTGAATCAGAGCCTGTTGCCTCTAACGCAACTGCTGAAGGTAAGCGACAAAACAGAAGAACTGAGTTTATCACATACGGAAGTACTGGAACTGGAGACTGTAACGAATACGGTAACAGAATCTGGTCTAGACTAGTCAATGATGCTAGTGCTAGCTACACTGACGTTGCGGCACAATATGGTAATATCACATACCAAAAAGTAGTCAATGATGCAACTACAAATTCAACTGACGTACCAGCTGAATACGGTAACAGAACATGGCAGAAATTAGTTGCTGATGCAACCACTACTTCTACTGATGTTCCTGTAGAATACACGACTAGATCTTATCAGAAATTAGCAAGTGCAGCCACTACAAGAAGTATCGATGTTCCTGCTGAAACAAAAACAATTTCTAAGAGAGTATTAGAGAAAGCAGGTGGATTTACAGAGTGGAGAGAAGTGGTTTGTGAAACAGATATCACTGCCGAATTAGTAAGAAGAGTTCAAACAGAATTAAAAGATAGAGGTTACGATCCAGGTCCAATCGACAATGTAATGGGTGCCGGAACTAAAGCAGCTTTATCAAAATTCCAAAAAGATAACAATCTTCCAATAGGTCAATTGAACATTGAAACATTGAAAGCTCTAGGAATTAAATAATTAATATTTAAGAGTAAAGTATATGAAGCCTCTCGAAATTTTCGAGAGGCTTTTTTATTGGTAATTTTTCCATTTTGTATAGTATTGACCAACTATTTATTATCTAAATTTGTGACGCATAGAAAAATTCACACAATAACAATATCTCAGAATGAACCAAATATTTGAATACATTGATAAAGAATTAAATAGACAGCGTAGAGGCATAGAATTAATAGCCTCCGAAAATTTCACGTCCGAAAATGTGATGAGGGCCATGGGAAGCTGTCTCACTAATAAATACGCTGAAGGTTATCCTGGTAAGAGATATTATGGAGGATGTGAGTATGTCGACCTAATTGAAAATTCGGCTATCAATTTATTGAAAGACCTTTTCGGAGTTGAATTTGCCAATGTACAACCGCACTCTGGAGCCCAAGCCAATGCAGCTGTATTCCTCGCTTTGTTAGAACCCGGAGATTCGATTCTCGGTCTGAATCTAGCACATGGCGGGCATTTATCACACGGCTCACCAGTGAATTTTTCGGGTAAAGTTTATGATGCTCACTTCTATGGAGTAGAAGCTGACACTGGGATGATAGATATGCAAAAAGTTCGTGAAAAAGCCATCGAGGTAAAACCAAAACTTATCATTTGCGGAGCATCAGCATATTCTAGGGATTGGGATTTTGAAGGTTTTAGAAGTATCGCAGATGAGGTAGGTGCATTGTTAATGGCCGATATTGCACATCCTGCCGGACTGATCGCCACGGGATTGTTAAATAACCCAGTGCCATACTGTCACATTATTACTTCTACGACCCACAAAACATTGAGAGGTCCACGGGGCGGTATCATTATGATGGGTAAAGATTTTGAAAATCCATGGGGACGAGTTACCAAAAAAGGAGAACCCATCATGATGTCATCCATTATTAATTCCGCTGTGTTTCCCGGTATGCAGGGTGGCCCATTAGAAAATATCATTGCAGCAAAAGCCGTTGCATTTGGAGAAGCATTAACTACGGAGTATGCAGAATATACCTTGAGAGTTAAGAATAATGCAAAAGTCATGTCCGAGGCCTTTATTAAAGAAGGATACCATATTATCTCCGATGGAACTGATAATCATCTAATGTTGATTGATTTACGATCAAAATTTCCAAATTTGACAGGAAAAGAAGTTGAGAATGCTTTGGGACTTGCTGATATTACGGTAAATAAAAACTCGGTTCCATTTGATACTCGTAGCCCGTTTCAGACCAGTGGATTTAGAGTAGGAACAGCCGCCATCACCACTCGTGGATTTTCTGAAAATGATTGCCTTCAAGTCGTGGAATGGATAAATTTTGTCATTCATAATATTGAGAATACCAAGAAAATTGATAGCCTAAAGACAGAAGTCAACCAGTTTATGCAGCAATTTCCACTTTATGAGTGATAATCATTAGGACGAAGGCCGCCAGTATCAATCCAAACTACTTTGCTGCCAGGTCTAAAAAATTGTTTGGTATTCAAGTCTAAAAGAGCAAAAGCCACTTTTGCATTATAGACCTTATCGATAAGAAATCCACAATCCTTTTCGAATTGGTTTTTAAATGAGACAAGCTTATCATCAGACTTCCCATATCCTCCAAAGTGATAGTCATTTTCTAAACTTAAGAAATTATCGAAATGGTTGAGATTATAGTCATTTTTGAGCTTTTCACTAAAATCTATTCCTTTAAGTACAGGGACACCAACAAGGTTTATCAACTTATCTAGCATTTCAGAATCTTTCCTCTCAAGAATCCGATGCACCAAACCAGCCATCGTCCCGCCTGTACCCATCCCTACTACAATGTAATCAACCTGAGGCATCTGCAATAGTATTTCATCCAACAACTCCCCTACCCCTATCATTGACATTTGATTACTGCCACCTTCTGGAATGAGATATATGTCTGGCTCTGACTTAAGAAGCTCAATGGCTGAAGTTCCAAATTCCTTCTTGCGGTATTCCTCACGATTTACAAATATCAATTTCATGCCCAGTTGTTCACAAAGGGTCAATGTTTCGTTAGATCTGGAATTGAGTTCATCTCCACGTACAATTCCTACTGATTTTAGATTGTGCAACTTTGCGGCGGCTGCAGTTGCCAGTATGTGATTGGAATAAGCACCACCAAACGTGAGAATGCCTTGGATGTCATCCGTAACGAGCCCTTTTAAAAGATAAGCAAGCTTTCTGTATTTATTGCCCGATATGTAGGGATGAATCAAATCATCTCGTTTTACATAAAATTTGACACCATCAGAATTCTCAATAAAATCTAATTCTGTAATGGGACTCGGTAGTACAAATTGATTAGATAAGTTCACAAATACCTATGCTCACGACATTTTACTCTTAATCCAATTATCAACGACGAGTGGGTAATTTTTATGTTCTAGTTCGAGAATCTTAGCGGCTACTTCTTGGGGTGATTTACAATCTGATATTTCACATTCTTCCTGATAGATGATGGCTCCATCATCATAATTTTGATTTACTTCGTGAATACTAATCCCCGAAATTTTGTTACCACTATTAAAAACCGCATTATGGACATTCATACCATACATTCCATGTCCGCCAAAATCAGGTAATAAGGATGGATGAATATTGATAATTTTTCCCTCGTATTTCTTCACTATATTTTCAGGAATCAACCATAAAAAACCAGCCAAAACAATGTAGTCTATCTCTTCATCTTGGAGAACTTTAGATAGTCTTTTCTCGTTTTCCATGGCATACTTATCGACCACAAAACTAGGAATATTATAATCATACGCATGCTGAAGGATTCCCGTATCTTTTTTATTAGAAACAATAAGGGATACTTCGACATCAGGATTTTCATCAAAATATTCTAATAAGCTCAGAGCATTACTGCCTCTTCCTGAACCAAAAATGGCAACTTTTTTCATTGGTTTAAAATTTTTTGTTTGTCGAAAATCAACCCTCTAGATTTATCAATCCACTCGTGAATTAAATATTATCCCAGACATGGTCTGTTTTATCTTTTATTTTAACTCGTCAAATTTATTGGCATTAGCTGGATCGATTCTTACCATGATATTTCTTATTTTTGATCGTGGACCTCGTTCATCCACTTTAAATATCTCGACCACTTCTTCTCTTTTTGTATTCGAAAAAATCTGAAGGAGAATGCTATTTTGATTTGATTCGTTAACATCGCCAATAGCAGTCAAAGCACTCGATAAAATGGCTCTTCTCTTATCCGGATCTTCTATCATATCATCCAATCCGAGGCGATGATACTCATAATAAGCCTGACGAAATTGACGAAATCTGGAATTCATCAAATTCTCTAAAATCCAATATCTGTTGTTCTTGGTAATGCCACTATTTTTCCATCCTGCATCGTCTTTCAATCCTCCAGACAAATTATTAATCACATTTAAGGCTTCTTGAAAATACTTGTCACCACCATACAATTCAAAGGAATCCGCATCTAAGCCCAAAATTAGATAAGCATAGTAGCTTAATATAGAACTTAAATTATCATAATACCCATCATTACTTTTTCTCAAAACTTGCTGTGTAATATAGCTGAATGTTACGTTTTTGTCCACATGATTGATGAGTGGCGATTGGTAAAGGCTGTTATAAATAGGCCTAGACGCTTGTATGATCAGTTCGCCTTCAAAATTATTGGCATCGATTTCTGCCGTAATTGTAAGGGTTATGTTGACCTCTATTTTCTCAATCACCTCATAATCATCCTCTGTCCAAGTAGAATTATTCATTAAATCAGAAATAGATTTCTCCATTTCATTGTAGAAAGTTTTATCTACAGTGGTATTTACAGGAGTGTTAATGGTGACCTTAGCATTTAACTCCTGAGCCACACCTTTTCCCAAAAAAGATAAGGTCAAAAAAACTGCTAAAAATGCGATTTTAAAATTCATCATGTATAATCAATAAAATTTATCTTCTCAATTATGAAATACTCATTATTAATGAGCTAATAACGAATATTTTTAAAAATTAGTTGTATTCTTTTATAATTAAATCCACTATATCAGTGGCAACTTCTTTCTTAGTTTTTAACTCGAATTTCGTGGGTGTATCGCTAGACTTAGTAAAGATTGTTACTTTATTGGTATCGTGTTGGAAACCAGCTCCTTCATCTTTCAATGAATTCAAGACAATCATGTCAAAGTTTTTTTTCTTAAGCTTTTCTTTCGCATGTTCAGATTCGTTATTCGTTTCTAGTGCAAATCCTACATGGAACTGAGATTTCTTTTTTTTCTCGCCTAGGTTTTGAGCAATGTCGATGGTTTTCACTAGTTCTAAAGAGAGGGTTTCACCTTTCTTTTTAATTTTTTCGGTCGAGATGTGCTTCACTTTATAGTCTGCCACCGCCGCTGCAAAAATCACGATATCAGATTCCGAATAGAAGGAATTGGCCACATTATACATTTCGTCAGAAGTCACCACTCTATATGTATGAATGTTATCTTCGTTGACTTCCAGTTTACTAGGTCCTAAAACCAAAATAACTTGAGCACCTCTTGCGGCACACTCTTCGGCTAGGGCAATGCCCATTTTACCGCTACTTCTATTTCCAATAAACCGGACAGGATCAATATTTTCAAAAGTAGGTCCTGCGGTGATAAGGACTTTTTTGCCGGCCAAATCATTCTTTGTGTTAAAATAATCCGATAAGGCATCCATAATGGATTCGGGTTCCATCATGCGGCCTTGCCCATAGAGACCACTTGCCAGCTCTCCTATTTCAGGATTTAGAATATGAATACCATAGGAGTGCAAAACTCGCAAATTGCCCTGTGTACTTGGGTGTTTCCACATATCTAAATCCATAGCCGGAGCTATCCATACAGGACATTTGGCGGAGAGGTAAACGGCAGTTAAAAAATTATCTGCCATACCGATCGCCATTTTGGACATAGTATTAGCCGTGGCCGGCGCTATTATAAATAAGTCCGCCCACATTCCCAGTTCCACATGATTATTCCAAGTCTCCTCATCCATAAGATGGGTATGTACTTTGGTCTTGGACAAGGTAGAAATAGTAAGAGGACTGATAAAAGAACAAGCGGCATCAGTCATTATTACCTTGACCACCGCTCCTTCTTTTACCAATCCTCGTATAAGATAAGTGGTTTTGTACGCCGCAATACTACCCGTTATTCCCAGTAGTATTTTCTTATCTTTAAGTGACTTCATGGCTTTCGGATTACACCGAAAAAATTACTGATTTTCTTTAAATCTGTATTCCAATTCGCCGTTAATAAACTCTTCTGTTGCTATTACAACAGGGTTTGGAAGTCTCTCGTAAAATTTCGAAATTTCTATCTGTTCTTTATTTTCATGAAATTCTTCGATCGCTTCTGTTGTTATTGCAAATTCTTCAAGCTTTGAATGCAATTCTTCTCTCATCTCACTCGAAATCTGTCTAGCTCTATTTGAGATTACTGCTAAAGATTCATAAATATTACCTGTCTGGCCTGCTAAAGACCTTATATCTCTCGCTTTGACATTTGGGTCAATACTTTGAACTCTTGCTTTTAAATCACTCATGATTTTAAATTTTCTAATTGTTGTAATGAATCTTCATATATACTTTCAGCTTCCTTTAAATATTTTGATTCAGGATGCTTGTAAATAAAATTCTTATATAATTTTACTGTTTCCAAATATCGTTCCAGCCTTTTTTCATATACACTTTTCTGTGCATAAGTGTAGGAGGACTTTAACATCAAAAAACGTATCTCCTCAGCTCTAGCTGTCTCAGGAAAATCTTTCAATACATTCTCAAATGAAACCAATGAGGCTTGATATTGTCCAATTTTATAATAAAGATAACCTTCCTCGTATGCTTTTTGTTCCAATTTTTGTCTCATGATATCAATCAGTCCATTGGCCTCTGCTACCCGATCACTATGAGGATAGGTATTAATGAAATTCTGCATGCCTTCTATCGCCTTCACAGAATATGATTGATCCAATTTATAACTTGGAGATAATCTATAATTAGAATAAGCAGACATAAATACGGCTTCTTCTTTTTTCTCACTATTATAAAATGTCTTTGCAAAATTTTCAAAATAGTAAGAAGCCAAAATGAACTCACCTAAGTGGTAATGTGTGTATGCCATTTTGTAATAGATATCTTCTGCTTCTTTCTGGCCTCGATAATATTGAATCGCTTCTTCATAAAGCGCTTGTGCCCTGAAATAATCTTCTTCCTTATAATATTTTTCTGCATTCTTTAGTATGAGCTCTGGGTTAGAACTCGTTCTTATTTTTTCAAATTCTGACGAACATGAAAGCACTAAAAATGCAAAAAATACCAGTAAAACTTGCTTAAATTTCATAAGTCCGCAAAGATAGATAAATAATTTTAACTTGAATAAATTAAGCCCACAAAGGTGTATTTCAATTTTTCAGTATTAAATCCGTATCAGTCCGATTTTTCAAAAACTTTTTGGAAATAAATTCCCTTTGAAAATAAAATACTCTACTTCAAATGCTCATATAAAACGCTATTTCTTAGCTTGTTTTACATATCCTGTTAGAAATAACGAAATGGGACTGTTTTTTGTATTAGTGAAAACTTCAATCTTTGGAATTTGTTCGCCATCTTTTCCCACACTATTGTAATTTACACCGATGAAACCGGTGTCGCGAGGTGCTATATCAACGAATGGGTAACTAGGCATTGTGCAACCACATGAGGGCACAACTTTATAAATTTTAAGAGGAATATCTCCGTCATTTACAAATGAAAATTTATGATTTACTTCCTCTCCTTCGGTAATGGTATCAAAGCTAAACTCTCGATTTTCAAACTTTATGCTTGCGTATTTTTTTACTTTTTGTTTGGGGGTTTCCTTTATTAACTCTTTTTGAATTTCTTTTTTTGGAACAGTATCTGTTACTACCGCCACTTCATTAATGGTTTCAATTTTTACTGTATCTGTCTCTTCCATTTTCTCTTTCAGTTCTTCAACTATTAAGTGATCTGGCACCTCTGAAACTTTAGGAACTTCAGATTTATTTTTACAGGCTAAAAAGAAAGCCAAAAGTAATATAAGTCTCATTAACAATAAGTTATAGTCAATTTACCGTAAAACTGAAAAATTGTCGACGGCAATATGCTGTTCACCTTTACAGGTAAATTTGATTTTATACAAAAACATCCCAGGATTTACGGGTTGCCCTGAAAAACTTCCATCCCACTGCTGATTTATCTGTTGCGTATTAAATACCCGTGAGCCCCATCGGTCATATATTTCAAAATATTCTAGTGAATCTATCACAAAAGTATTGCTGATTCCGTACGTGTCATTAAGACCATCTCCATTGGGAGTGAAGGCCGAGGGTAATTTTAAATCATTGCAATCGATGTCATTTTCATCAATTACATAAATTGTCACCTCGTCATTAGCCACGCAGGAACCCGTGTAGCTCGTCAATGTAAAAGTGACGGTTTCTTCATTTTTGGAAGTTGGTTCGAGTAATTGATCATCAACCAACTCGTTGCCGGGGCTCCAGTTAAAGTCGTCATAACAACTTGCTCCGACTTTAATATCAATGGCATCACCTTTGAAAATTGTGGTGTCTCTGGTGATAATTTGGTCTGGATATAAATATTTTTCTTTGATTTCAAGAGTGGACAATGCCCGACGATAAAACTTAAATTCATCAATCCGACCATTCAATCTTTCTTGGTCAACTACGATACAAGGGCTATTGGCAAAACTTGGAATTGCATTGGATCCCAGTGGGATATTCAATGCTGCGAGAAAAGTATTGACATATTGTCCGTCCAAATACAAGGAATACTCAAGTCCCTGCTTGGTAATGGCAATCTCGTGCCAGCATAAATCAGGATTTAGGTTGCCAAATATGGAGTGATATCGACTGGGTGCTTCTGCGGCTTCAAACAGTATCCGATTATACTGGGGTATATAAGTAATTGACATCATTGAATCCAAAGTGCAGCTGCTCCTTATTGAAAAAATATCTGTCAATGTGGTCGCTTCATTGATTAGAAAGTAAAACTCGAGGGTAAAATCTTCCTTCATCAGGTCTTTTAACTCTTCCGGTAGCAGTACCGAATCGTCACCTGACAATTCCAACGAATTATTTTCCAAGCCACAGACACATTTCGGATCTCCTATGATGAGCCCAGGCGCTAATAAATTATTAGCTTCTCGGGCATCACAACTCGCAAAGTCAAACAAATAGTCATATTCTTGGGCAGTGGACGAAACTGCATAAAAAGTCAAGAGCAGAACAAGAAATCGTATATTAGGCATCAAACTGACTTAATTAAACAAATCTTCAAATCCCTCCGGCATCAACTCTGCCATGAGTTTTTGTGACTCTAAAACTTCTGTTTCTGTGATTTTATTGTTTAATCTATTAAATGCGACCACGATGGTATCTTCTAGACGTTCTTTATCTTCCATAATCGTTTCATCTACGATTGATACATTCTGTAATTCGCGATTGGCATTGGCTTCCAAAGTTATACCATCTATTGTTTCTGTCACTTTAATTGTTTTGAGCCTTTCTTTCATTTCTTCCTGTTTACGAGAAAGGTCACCCATCAAATCGCCAAACATATTATAATAAATTTAATTCATAAAAAAAGCAGCCTCAAAGATATTGAAGCTGCTTCTAATATGATAATTATTTTTAATAAAATTCAATTAATGAATGAAGAACTTGATGGAATGAGTTCCAAATTTATTCACCATACTTGCAATATAAACTCCAGATATTGAATTATCAAGATTTATATAACAAGAAGAAAATATATTGTAAGTATTTACCAATTTACCATTTGAGTTAAAGACATAAACTGTAGATTCAGTGTTTTGTTCATCAATGTACAATTGTCTTGATTGATTTATATAAACAATTGAATTATCGCGATTTAAATTACTTAAAACAGCAATCGTATTTGA
>ERZ795053.121-NODE-121-length-91919-cov-17.640218_pt1 | contig 91919 bp, 79 predicted proteins | sample MGYA00375137_ERZ795053 | MGnify/ENA primary metagenome ERZ795053 (study PRJEB30182, sample SAMN05720284) | activated sludge metagenome | isolation source: Anaerobic digester | place: Hong Kong | collected 2014-12-17 ...
TCATCGCCAGGCACCTCTTCTAAAACCCCCCCTTCAAGTTAGATCGGGGGGTTTTACTTGCTAGCGATTTGTATCGTCGTTGAATTCAGGTAATTGCCGCTCATACTCGGCGATTACCTGGGCACCTAGAAGAATAATAAGGCTAATAGCGTACAACGTCATGAGCGCAATAATGGCACCAGCCAGCGAGCCATAAATAGCGTTGACCTTCGATATGTTGGCAAAATACCATACCAATACGTAGCGGGTCCCTTCCCACAGTAGCGTTGCGCTGATGCCGCCAATCAGAGCATGCCGCCATGGTAATCGGCCAGCTGGCATTAGCATGTAGATCAGCGTCAACATCCCAACTTGGCTGAGTAAACCGATAATGTAGAGTAGGATGACCAGTAGACTGGTAGGTGACCATTGCCATCCGAACAGTTGGATGTCCCTGGTTGCCAGGGTTTGCAGCATTCCATTCAGAAGTGTGACCACTAGTAATCCGCATCCCAGCAACAATACATAAAGATAAGGTAGTAACAGTGAAGTGACCATCTGCCGGGCATGAACCTTATGCCGGTGGGCGAAAATCGCTATCATGGCATTTTCCATTACACCAAAGGCAGCAGCGCTAAAAAACAGCAAAGTGCCCGCCATGGTCCAGCCTAGTGCCTTCCGATGCTCCAAAAATTGCTGCACCTGTTCTAGGATGAGTTCAGATTCGCCAGGAACCAATTGTTCCAAATATCGCTGTAGTATGCTTAGTAACTGCGCCTCATTCACGATTTGGGACAGAACAACCAATAATAGGATAACTAAGGGAACGAGTGAAAGTAGAGCGTTATAGGCAATTGCACCCGCCAGTAAGGTGCCTTGATTAGTCTGGAAGCCTTGGAAGACCCGCTTGATGAAGGCCAATGGATGGCAAAGTAGCCGGTAAAAAGGATATTTAAGCCACATGGTAAGGCTTCCTCTTGGAATCTTGGCGGGATGATAGCTCAGACCTGCCGGTTACTCGATTCCAGTGAATCCAGCAGTAGTTGGAGTTCCACTGCGTACTGATAGTGGAGATCCGGGTCGAGGGCCAGTGCTGGATCCCAGTTACCTTCGAGGATTGCTTTCAACTTAGCCGCTAGTAGCTTACCCGGTGGTGGTACATTCGAACTGGCAGTGATCTGTTCCAGTTTGGCAGCTAGTATATTGATGGCTTCGGTATCGTTGGTGCGCAGCGCCTGACCAATCTGGGCACATAAACGGATGCCCGGATTGCTGTTTTCACCACCGGCTCGCCGATAGGCCAGATACTTCTGGATCGCTTGCTGCCGCGCTTGATCGGCTACTTCGGCATTCTGCACCGATTGACCAACATCGCGTAGACCACGCCGGATTGCCCAATTGCGGGCGGTGGGGCTTTCAGGAGGGTTGCACTCGCTGGCGCGGTAAAGCTCCTGACGGGCTTCATCTGGTCGTCGCAATTGAATCAGCGCATTTGCTAGCTTGTTGCGGCTGGCTTCCTCACCATTCCCATCGCCTAATTGCGCATACAGCTCTGCCATTCGCCGGTAGGCCAGCACTGCCTCCTCAAGCTGGTTCAAGATTTGGTGCAAATGGCCTAACTCCCCTAAGACTTCGGCGATCCCTCGGCGATGGCGTTGTTGCTCATATAGATAAAGCGACTTCTGGCAGGCTTGCAGCGCTTGTTCCATCCGCCCATCCAGCTTGTAGACCATGCCCAGTTGCCGCCAAGCCTGGGCAGCGTTTTCCGGCTGGCCCAGAATTTCAAACGTGCGCCGTGCTGTGTCATACATCGCAATAGCGTCGGCGTAATGGCTTTGGCGTTGACGCACCAGCCCGAGCTGCATTTGGTTAGCGGCAACCGTAGGACTTGGCACCTTGGGATCGGTTTGGGCAAGCGCCGCTTCATAAGCAGCAGCAGCGTCCTTTAAGCGTCGCAGATAGGTCAGGCAATCACCGATTTCCGCATCAGCAACCGCAGCCATGCGAGCGGCGCTGTGATTGCCTGTATTGGCTAGAACTTGGAATTCTTGGCGGGCAATGTGCAATTCGCGAACCGCTGGCTCCGCAGCTCCAGCCAGCTTTAGCAGCTTGCCCAGCTCGAAACTCGACCGGGCAATATCATAAGATGCACCAGGGTAGGCATTAACCCCTGCATCTTGGCAGTGCCGCACTAATTGCCGGGCGGCCTGCACCGCATCTTCCAGCGATCCGCCATCGCGCAACCGTTCGAGGCGCAGCCGCTCGCTTTCAAAACGGGTCCGGCTCCAACCAGGCAGTGTTTGACCTGCCCGTTCACGGACAGCTGCCGCTTCGGCGAGCGCAGCAGGAGCATTAAGATGGGTAAATAATTGTTCCATCTGACTAGCCAGCCGGGTTGTCCGCTCAGGTATCGGTTGTTGCTGACAATCTCTGAGCAAGGCCAGTAAGTTGGGTAGTTCCAATCGGAGCAGACGTAAGGTACGGATATGATCCTTGAAGTATTGCCGATAGAGAATCGACAGTAGATGTTCCATAGCAGCGCGCCAACGCTCCCGCCATGCTGCCCGCTGCTGGGTGTCCAGTTGTCCGCTCAGATAACTCGATAACGCCGGGTTGATACGCAAGTGCCCGTAACCTTCATCATGAGCTAGATTTAGAGTAATCAACTGTTCGCACAGTGCATCAGCGGCTCGTTGATCAAGTTCACACGCCTGCTCCAGAACGAGGCGGTTGATCCCGTTCTTAGCAAAAGCCAGCAGCGCCAATTGTTCCCGGTTGCCTGCGGGCAGCCGGCGCAAGGCTTGTTCCAGCTCCAGGTAAAGCGGCCATTGCAGATCATCGCTATGGTGGCGTAGTAGTTCCAGGCGGATGGCGCGAAGATAGTCCAAAGCAGCATGGATTCCATGGGTGCTGATTTCATGGGCCAAGCGGCGCAAGGCGCCAGGGTGGCCGCCTGCTAGTGCTGCCAGCTGGCGTAAAGGCTGCAATTCACCATTCTTATCAGCAGGTGGAGATTCCCCTGTAGCGATCAACGTCCGGCTAATTAGAGTAATTGCATCGTCGTCATCTAATGGTCCCAGGACGATTTCTTTCCAGGGGGCAGCGAAGGAGGGTGGTCCCAGCCGCCCTGTTGCCAGCAGCCGCAGACCAGGCCATTCACCCAGCAATTTTTTCCAGAACCGTTCGAGCGCCTCATCGTGTTCCGGGGGCCACTGTTCGATCTGATCCAGTATGATCAGAACGGGTTGAGCGTGCAGGGTTTGCCAGATGTGATCTACAGCCTGCCAAATTCCTGGATAGCGCCCGGCGGTCCAGTGTTGGCCGTTGGGCAGTAGTTGTTGGCCGAGGTGTTCCACCAAGGTATGGAACTCGCTGGCATCATCATCCCGTAGATAGGCAACATGCCGGCATCGACCGCTATGCACCAGCCATCTTGCTAGAGTGACTGCCGTCGCGGTTTTACCGCAGCCACTGGGTCCGCGAAGAAAAATCGCAGAATAGCTGTCGAGCGATCGTTCCATAGCCAGCAGATTGCGGCTGCGCCCGACGAAACCGGTAGGCGGTGACTCGGGTAGCAAGCCTAACGAACCTGCTGTGCTTTGCCCGAGCAGCCGGCGCCAGAGTTCCAGAGGGGGGCGCAGTACGAGGCGGAAATCGTGATGGCCTAGATACAATTGGATGGCAAACCAATCTTGCAGGTGGACACCGCCGCCGCCCAGTCCCTGGACACGGTAGCTGTCGCTGGCCAGCCGCTTCTGACCTGCAAACACGGCTTGAGCGATCCGGGCACCACGCAGTAGTTCTTCATAAAACGTGCTCCAAAACTGTCGCAGCGCCTCTGTTGAGGTATCAGGGTGCAAGGTGATTACTGTGGGAATTCCGGCTGCCAGCAGATCTGAAGCCAAGATGACGGTCATAGAAGCAGGGCAGGGCAAGGCTACTAAGCGGATACGGTAGGTTACCAGCAAGGACGCCAGTGCTGGAATTGGAACAAATTCGGCCTCGCGATACTTGGCTGTTAGCAAACCCTGGCTGGTTTCAAATGCGAATCTCAGCGCACTCGAATCCTCGTCAGCGGAGGGTGGCAGTAAATAGCCGTCTAAATGCAGAGCGGTGAAAGGCCGTCCTGCTGCCCAGGCTTCGTTCAACTGTTTCTCTAGGGCCGCCAGCGTCGGTGGTACTAACACTTGGGTTTCGACCAGAGCGCCTAGATGGCTTAGAGCATCAAACAGTGGCAGCGCACTGCGCCGGTAATCGGGATGTCCGGTGGGTTCGGTATCAGGCCGTGGACTGATCACAAGCAATCGCAGCGGAGGCGGCACTGGCAGAATGGGATTACCGCCACCGGCTAGTCGGCGTTGAAATTCGACAGGTTGTTTGCTTTGGATCAGGAAGCCAGCCGCATCATGCAGCAGTTCCCAAGGCAACCCGAGAATAGCCGGAGTTTGTAGCGGTGTGGCTTGTATCTGAAGAGTCAACCGGTGTTCACGGGGGTCAGCCGGATCGCGCCAGCCGGAAATTAAGGATTGCAACTCCGGGCGGCCAAGAGTGGCTTGGTACAGGCGGTGGCCCCAGCTAGCCAGTATCGCATCGGTGCGCCGGGCAACTTGACGGGCGGCATCGGTTGGCCAGCGGAGATGATCTTGCCAATACCAGTGTAAGGTCCGGGCCGCCAGAGGTGAAGGCAGGGGGCCGGAAACCGTATCTATACTAACCGCCGGTTCGGACTCGGGACGACGGTTCAGGCGGGCGCTAATCCGCCAGTTATCAGGGGATGAGTTATCCGCCAGATTGAAGATGATCTCTAGTTCGGCGATCGGTGAGGGAGTACGGTCGGTGGTCGTATCCGCAGCACGCGGTACACCAAGCGTATTGAGCAATATTGGCAGCGCCGCACCGAGTCCTTCAGCGGTGAGGAGGATCGGTGGCGTCGGGGGCAAGGGCGTGAACCAGTGGTTGAGTACAGCCGGGTCTATCCCAGGCAACAGCAAGGGGATGACGCGATAGGTATCGGCCCGCCGCCGTTCTGCTTCCTGAGCGACCTCAATTTCCCGCCGCAGCCAAGCTAGGTTGCCGGTATTGAGTCCAAGCACCACGATGACGTGTTGAGCTTGTTCGATCGCCCATCGTACGTCTTGCGTCAAGTGTTCATTACCGCGTAACTGGCGGGTATCGCGCCAGACGGGAATGCGGCAGGCTTCCAGAGCCAATCCTAGATCTCGGGCGAATTCGTCTTCAGTGAAGGCATGACAGATAAACAGCAGGGGAGCGGCGGCCATTAGGCGGTTCCGGGCAACTTGAATGAAAGATAGGAAATATAAATATAGCGTAGCGTAAAAATACCTCGGTGAAACCCTTGAAAATTGGGGTTTCAACCCCATTTTATATCCCAAGAGAAGAGGTGTTTACAGAACACGGAAACTTTAACTATCAATTGGCAGGAGGTGCAACCATGGCTCTGATGCGCTATGAACCCTTCAATCTGTTGAACCAGTTGCAACGGGAAATGAACCGGCTGTTTGATACCAGCCGGATGGGTGATGAGGAAGGGGGACATTTGCTGGCTGATTGGGCGCCAGCGGTGGATATTAAGGAAGAGCCGGCTCAGTTCGTGATTCATGCTGATGTGCCGGGTATTGAGGCTAAGGATATTGATATCACTCTGGAGAATGGCGTACTGACGCTGAAAGGCCAGCGAGCCTTTAACAAGGAGGAAGAGACTGAGAATTACCGCCGGGTTGAGCGGGTACGCGGTACATTTTTGCGGCGGTTCTCGTTGCCAGATGCGGTGGATGCCGAGAAGGTGGCCGCCAAGTGTAAGGATGGGGTGCTGGAGTTGATCGTGCCGAAACGTGAATCAGCACAACCTCGCCGGATCACTATTGAAAGCTGATCGCAACGAGGAGAACAAAGCGCGAAGCTGTGTTCTTCAGGACTGATCATACCAAAAGCGCGGGTTGAGAAACCCGCGCTGTGCTTTCAGGCAAACGCAGACCTCAGACCGATTTGCGCACAATCTCACCCAATCCGGCTTGCCGGAGCGCATCACTCAGCAACTGGCGGACTTCGCTGACAGTTTCCAGGGCGATTGCCTGCTGCGCCAGACTCCGCGCTTCGGTCAAAGTAAAGCTGCGGATCGCCCATTTGACTTTTGGTACGCTAACCGGACCCGCGCTTAGGCTATCCACCCCCATCCCTAAGAGCAGCACCGCTGCCCCTGGATCACCAGCCATTTCTCCGCACAGATTGACCGGTCGGCCCGCCTTATGACCTTCGGCGATGATATGGGCGATGGCTTTGAGCATCGAAGGGTGCAGGTTGTCATATAACCCAGCAACCCGGGCATTGTCACGATCTACTGCCAGCAGATACTGGGTCAGATCGTTGGTGCCGACGGCTAAAAAATCTGCTCGTTGTGCCAGTTGCCTGGCCTGCCATGCGGCAGAGGGAATTTCGATCATCACCCCGATTTCCGGTCGGGCGGCGGGCCAGCTATCCTCACATAATTCCTGATGAGCACGTTCCAGCAACCGTAGCGCCTCGTCCACCTCTTCGACGGTGGTGATCATCGGAAACAGGATGCGCAGGTTATCGAGCCCGGCGTTGGCGCGTAGCATCGCTCGCAACTGGATCAGGAAAATATCTGGATGATCGAGCGTAAAGCGCATCCCGCGCCAGCCGAGGAAAGGATTGTTCTCCTCAATGCGGAAGTAGGGCAAGGTTTTGTCGCCGCCAATGTCCAGGGTGCGCATCACGACTGGCTGTGGAGCAAAGGCAGTCAGCATTTGCTGGTAAATCTGATACTGCTCGTCTTCACTGGGGAACGATTCACGTACCATAAAAGAAAATTCGGTGCGATAGAGACCCACTCCATCGGCACCGCTGTTGGTGACTGCAGCAATATCAGTCAGCAGGCCAGCTTTTGCATAGAGCGGGATACGATATCCATCGCGAGTTATCGCCGGTTGTTCACGCAGGCCGCGCAATTCAGCCGTCAGCTCTGCCTCAGCCACGATCAGTTGCTGATACTCTTCGCGCACTGCTGCGTCCGGGTTGAGATAGACTCGGCCTTGGTAGCCATCAATAATGATGGTAGTGCCTTCAAAGCGGCCTAGCGGCCGGTCGCCCAGGCCCAGGACGGCGGGAATTCCCATCGCTCGGGCTAGAAGGGCAACATGGGACAGCGCTGAGCCGCGCAGGCAGACGATGCCGGCCAGCCGGTCCAACGGCACCGCTGCCAGGTGTGCGACACTCATTTCCTCGGCAACCAAAATGCAATGCTCACCGGCAGGTTCCAGTGATTGCGTTGGTTCAGCGCGCAAGTGATTCAATACCCGCCGCCCCAGATCACGGATGTCCTCGGCGCGGGTGCTAAGATAGGGGTCCTCAGCTTGCCCGAGCAACCGCACGCGCGAGCTGATCGCATCGCGCCAGGCGGCGGGTGCCCAACGGCCGGTCTGGATACGGTCCAGCGTGTCGTTCAACAGGCTGTCGCTGCTCAGCATCATACGATAGACCGTGAACAGGGCCAGTTCAGTTGGCGGTAGCAGGGGTGCCAGACGGTCGGCAGCTTCGTGCAACTCCTGCTCAACCGCAGCGATGGCTGCCTGGAACGCTGCTTTTTCAGCCACTGGGTCTAGTGCCGGGCGATCGGGTACATCATCAAGGTCAGCTAGCAGGTAAGGAATGGTGATCGTCCCGATGGCGATGCCCGGAGCGCCTGCGACTCCTTGCAGGGCGCGGGTTCCAGTGCTTGAAGGATTGAGCAGTTCCTGGGTGGCACCACTGAGGATAGCGTGATTGAGGATGCTGGCCAGTTGCGCAGCGATAGTGACTAGAAAATCCACCTCATCGAGATGGAATAGGCGGGTGGCAGTATGCTGAACCGTTAACATCCCCAGCACACGCCGGTACTGGATCAGCGGTACCCCTAGGAAGGCATGGTAGTTTTCTTCTCCTGCTTCGGGGACAGCATAAAAGCGCGGGTGGCGGTGGGCATCCTCAAGATTCAAGGGTTCCTGCCGTTCAGCAACCAGGCTCACCAGTCCTTGGTTGTGGCTCAACCGTATCCGGCCGACGGCTTGGGGATTGAGTCCGGCAGTGGCTGTCAGCACATATTCGCGATTGTCCTCATCAGCTAAATAGATAGTGCAAGCAGCGACACTCATCGTATCCCGGATCCGATTGACGGTGATTGCCAGTGCGCTGGGCAGGTCCGGTGCGGTGCTGACATCCTGGACGATACGGCGTAAGGTTGCGAGCATAAAGTGAAATTCCTTCCGGCTGGAAATCATTCAGAAAACAGCATAAGCCGCTACGGGGGATGGTGACAACACGAGCTCATTGAATGCAGTGTGGAGGTTCAGAATGTCATCAATTTTTTAACCTCGCCAGATCCCGCTGGGTGCAGGAGTGTATACCAGTGACAGGATGTCTTAGGGTTGCTATCTCACTCAATAGTTCAGCCGCAGGGTAAGCAGAAGGTAATCATTCACTCTCCTCGCTCCCTTGGCAGGGGGCGAGGGCGATTGGGTAAGTCATTGAACCTGCTGTGCTTACCCCCAGCCCTCCTCCTGCAAGCAGGCGAGGGGAGTGAGCAGCTGCAACAGAAGATGGTTAGAATGTTAGCAAATCAGCCCTGACACCGAGTGCAAGTGAACCGGATCCTATGATAGATAAAATGCAGATAATCCTTAATCCTGCACAAGTGGGCCGCTTGTTGCGGCTAGCGACCTATGCCTCAGTGGCTACCGCCTCGCTGTTGATTGCCGGAAAGTTGGCAGCGGCGCTGATGACTGGTTCGGTCAGCGTATTGGCATCGTTGGTGGATTCGATGATGGACGTTGCCGCATCGATTATTAATCTGTTGGCAGTGCATTATTCTCTGCAACCGCCGGACCGGGATCACCGCTTCGGCCACGGCAAAGCAGAACCGCTGGCTGGTTTAGTGCAGGCGGCGTTTATTGCCGGTTCAGCGGTGTTCCTAATTCTGCATGCGGTGGAGCGGTTGCTATATCCGCAGCCGATCAATGATGCCACGGTAGGGGTCAGTGTCTTGGTGTTTGCCATGATCGCTACGGGAGCGCTACTCCTTTTTCAACGCTATGTGATTCGACAGACCCAGTCCACGGCAATTCGCGCTGATGCTTTGCATTATGCCACGGATCTGTTGACCAACGCGGTCACGATAGCAGCGTTAGGGTTGGCGATGTTGGGCTGGCCGAGTGCGGACCCAGTGTTCGCTATCGGTATTGCCTTTTATATCCTTTATAGTGCTGGGCATATTGGCTATGAATCGATTCAATTGCTGATGGATCATGAATTGCCGCCGGAGATACATGCCCAAATTAAGCAGATTGCGCGCAACCATCCTCAGGTAAGGGGCGTGCATGATGTGCGCACCCGCAGTTCCGGACAAACTTATTTTATCCAGTTACATTTGATGCTGGACGATCTCATGCCGTTGGTGGAGGCGCACCTTGTGGCCGACCAAGTTGAAGCCTCGATTCTGGCGGTGTTTCCGAATGCCGATATCCTCATTCATGAGGATCCGGCCACTGAGACGCCCCCACCACCGTTGCCAGGATGAACAAGAAAGTGCCTTCAATTTCGCTGTTTTCGACAGGATTACTTATTTAAGTACAGAGGTATACCCAAATATGGTAAGCTTTCGCTCAATTCCTGTTTCCCATCCGCGAGAGTAATCCTATGGATTTCAAAACGACCGACTTATGCGATGATTTTTCCGGCCACTTGCAAGTGGCTGAGCCTATCTTCGGGGATTACGGCGGCGAAATCATGTTTTCTGGCCCTATTGTGACCCTGAAAGTGTTCGAAGATAATTCTCTGGTTCGCTCCGTCCTTGAAGAACCCGGTGATGGCCGGGTGCTGGTGGTGGATGGCGGCGGTTCAATGCGTTGTGCGTTATTGGGCGATCAATTAGCCGAGTTAGCGGAAGAGAATGATTGGGCTGGAGTGGTAGTTAATAGCTGCATTCGCGATTCCGCTGCTATCTCCGAAATTCCTGTCGGTGTCAAAGCATTGGGAGTGCATCCGCTCAAGAGTGTCAAGCGTGGCATCGGCGAACGGGATATTCCCGTGCGTTTTGCAGGCATAACCTTCCTGCCGGGCCACTATGTCTATGCTGATGAGGATGGCTTGCTGGTTTCGGAAAAACCGTTGATCTGAAGCAGCTTGGTAAATGAGCGGACGGAATATCCAGGTGCTGGGTTTGTGGTTTCAGGCAAGACTATTTTACCTGCCGGGCCGGAACAAACACTGCAAAAGCCTTGCTGAGCGATCTGTGCTGGTTACGAGGGCGTAGATGATCAGGCGCTTTCGCGGGTGGCCTTACATGAATCATTAACATGCGAAAAAAGCCCGGTTTTGATACCGGGCCTGATCGAATAAACTACTAACAGATTAAGCTTGAACCTTGGAAAACGCCTCGATCACTTCCGGTGGCGCCTGAATCAGCTCAATGAGTACACCCTCGCCGCACAGTGGTGTGGCTTCATTCCCCTTGGGATGTAAAAAGCAGACATCAAATCCGGCGGCGCCTTTGCGGATGCCTCCTGGTGTGAAGCGCATCCCTTTGCTCGTCAGCCATTCCACCGCTGCTGCCAGATTGTCAATCCACAAGCCAATATGGTTGAGTTGCGGTTCATGCACCTTAGGAGCCTTAGCGGGATCAATTGGCTGCATCAGATCAACCTCGACCTTGAAGGGACCAGAACCGATGGCCGCGATGTCCTCATCGACATTCTCCCGCTCGCTGCGGAAATTGCCGGTCAAGGTCAAGCCTAGGGTATCAATCCACAGCCGGCTCAACTTGCTCTTGTCCAAACCGCCGATGGCGATCTGCTGGATGCCCAGTACTTTGAAAGGTCTATCGGACACAAAAAATCTCCTGAATGAGGGTTGGAGTAGGTAGAACGGACATCCTGCCCGCTTTTCAATATGGGCTGAAAGCCCGTGCTTCGCTGTGTGAGCGCTGCGATTGTATTCAGTATGTCATTCAACTTGGCGATTGCAACCTGGTCCTAAGGCTTTCCTTCATGCAACGGGAATTAGCGGAATCTTCGGTTATACTTTTTCTTTATCGCCCACTCAACGTGTTCTAATCCCATTGGAGGATGTGCATGTCAAACCCACAAACTGCGGATCTACCCGCTCCCACTTTCGACGAGTTCGTCCCTACTTCTTACGAGGAATGGCGGAAGGTTGTCGACAAATTTCTCAAGGGCGCGCTGTTTGAGAAGCGGCTGGTCACCAAAACCTATGAAAACGTTGACCTGCAACCTATGTACCGGCAGGAGGATATTGCCGGACTGCCGCAGCTCGATAGCTTGCCTGGCTTTGCCCCTTATGTGCGCGGTGCAGCTCCTCTGGGCTATGTCGCCGGTAGCTGGGATGTCGCTCAGGAAATCTCCTGCGGGACGCCAGTTGCTTTCAATGCCGCCTTGCGTGCTGACTTAGCGCGCGGCCAGAATGCCGTTAACCTGGTGCTCGACCGCCCGACGCTGGCGGGCATTGACGCTGACCAAGCTGAAGCCGAGGATGTGGGAAAAGGGGGCTTGTCCATCTCCAGTGTTGAAGATCTTGCCCAAGCGTTGGATAGTGTCGATCTTGAAAACACGCCCCTTTATATTCAGGCCAGCACCAGCGCCTTGACCTTCACCGCATTGCTAGCGGCGCTGGTGAAAAAACAGGGTAAATCGCTGGCCAAGGTCTGCGGTGCCATCGGCATGGATCCCTTAGGCCAGCTGGCCCGCGATGGCCGGCTGCCTCGTGATCTGGACGGTATCTACGATGTGATGGCGCAGCTCACCGCTTGGGCCAAAGCCAACGCGCCACAGTTGCAGACGATAACTGTACAAGGTAGTCCCTACCATAACGGCGGCGCCAGTGCCACCCAAGAGCTGGCCTTCGTGCTGGCCACTGCCGTCGAATACCTGCGCACCATGCAAGCACGTGGATTGAGCGTGGATGACGCCGCACCGCGTTTCCGCTTCTCGCTGTCGATCGGCTCTAACTTCTTCATGGAAATTGCCCGGCTGCGTGCTGCAAGGTTGCTGTGGGCCAAGATTGTCCAGGCGTTCGGCGGCAGTTCTGAAGCGCAGAAGATGAAGCTGCACGCCCGCACCTCGGCCTGGAACCAGACGATTTACGATCCACACGTCAATTTATTGCGCGGTACCACCGAAGCATTCTCAGCAGTGGTTGGCGGCTGTGATAGTCTCCATATTTCACCTTTTGACGAGCTGGTACGCATCCCAGACGACTTTTCACGGCGCGTTGCCCGCAACACCCACACCGTGCTGCGTGAAGAAACTCATATTACTCACACCGTTGATCCGGCAGGTGGCTCCTGGTATGTAGAAACCTTGACCGATGCGGTTGCCCGCCAGACTTGGGCGATCTTCCAGGAGGTCGAGAAACAAGGCGGCATGGCGGAAGCGTTGCAAGCTGGCTGGCCACAATCCCAAATTGCTGACACCGCCGCTAAGCGGGCTGCTAATATCGCCAAGCGCAAGGATATTTTTGTCGGCACCAACATGTATCCGAATTTGAAGGAAACCCGGATCGAGCCAGCGCCGGTGGATGCGTGGGCGATCCAGACGGAACGAACCACGGCTCTCAACCAGTTTCGGGCAACGATCAACGCCGATCAGAAGCAGACGGCGCTAGACGCGCTCGCCAAGGCGGGGGCGGACAGCGTCGATGCTGCGATTCAGGCTGCACTGGCCGGAGCGAGCTTGGGTGAAATTGCTCAAGCTGCACGTACCGGCGCCAAAGCCGGCCCGGCCATCAATCCCGTCCACGCTCATCGCGGCGCGCAAGCGTTTGAGGTGTTACGGCAAGCGGCAGAAACCTATGTCGCCCGTATCGGCCAGCGGCCACTGGTCTTTCTCGCTACGATGGGGCCGCTGACTCAGCATAAGGGCCGCGCTGATTTCTCCACGGCTTTCCTAGGGGTGGGCGGCTTTGAAACGATTTACCCATCCGGTTTCAGCACCCCTGAAGAAGCAGCGGATGCGGCGCTGGCCTCGGGCGCCAAGGCGGTGGTGATCTGCTCCACTGACCCGACCTATCCTGAAATCGTTCCTCCACTGGCCCAAAAACTCAAGCAAGCCCAAGTGGGTTTGACTGTGTTGCTGGCTGGTTATCCAGCCGATCACGTCGAAGCCTTCAAGGCCGCTGGGGTTGATGATTTCATTCACTTGAACGCCAACTGCCTGGCACTGTTGACCATGTTGCAAAAGAAAATGGGGGTCACCCAATGAGCCAATCACCTGATTTCACCACCATGGCCTATGGCCTGGACTTCCCCAAGCCCAGTTTCGCCGAGTGGAAGGCGATGGTGGAACAGACCACCGGCAAGACCCTGGAGCAATGGGTCTGGGCGACCATGGAGCAGATTGACGTCAATCCGCTCTATACACAGGATGATATTAAGAATCTCAAGCACCTGGGCTATGCTGCCGGAGTGCCGCCCTTCCTGCGTGGCCCCTATCCTGCCATGTACGTCACCCAGCCGTGGACGGTACGCCAGTACGCCGGTTTTTCCACCGCTGAGGAATCCAATGCGTTCTATCGCCGCAACCTGGCAGCGGGGCAGAAGGGTCTATCGATTGCCTTTGACCTGGCGACCCATCGCGGTTACGACTCTGACCATCCACGCGTGGTGGGCGACGTCGGCAAAGCAGGTGTGGCGATTGACTCAATCTTAGATATGGAGGTGCTGTTCAGCGGCATTCCGCTCGATCAGATGTCGGTATCGATGACCATGAACGGCGCAGTGCTGCCGGTATTGGCCTTCTACATCGTCTCTGCTGAGGAACAGGGTGTTTCGCACGACAAGCTGACCGGTACTATTCAGAATGACATTCTGAAAGAGTACATGGTGCGCAATACTTATATTTATCCGCCCGATCCATCGATCCGCATCATCGGCGACATTTTCGCCTACACCTCCAAGGAGATGCCGAAATTCAATAGCATCTCGATCTCCGGCTATCACATGCAGGAAGCAGGAGCGACAGCGGATCTGGAGTTGGGCTATACCCTGGCGGATGGGCTGGAATACGTGCGTACCGGTGTCAAGGCCGGTATGGACATTGACACCTTTGCGCCCCGGCTATCGTTCTTTTGGGCGATTGGCATGAATTATTTCATGGAAGTGGCCAAGATGCGCGCCGGGCGCTTGCTGTGGGCGAAGATCATCAAGCAGTTCAACCCGAAGAACGACAAATCGATGGCTTTGCGGACCCATAGCCAGACCTCCGGCTGGAGTTTGACCGAGCAAGATCCATTCAACAATGTTGCCCGCACTTGCGTCGAGGCATTGGCCGCGGCGCTGGGCCACACCCAATCCTTGCACACCAATGCCCTGGATGAAGCCATCGCGTTGCCGACCGACTTCTCAGCGCGCATCGCCCGCAATACCCAGCTTTATCTCCAGGATGAAACGGCGATTTGCAAGGTGCTGGACCCGTGGGGCGGTTCCTACTATGTTGAGGCGCTGACCAACGAATTGATCAAGCGGGCCTGGGGACACATTCAGGAGGTGGAAAGCTTGGGCGGTATGACCAAGGCGATTGAGACCGGACTGCCCAAGATGCGCATTGAGGAAGCAGCAGCACGGAAGCAGGCGCATATCGACTCCGGCAAGGAGACAATCGTCGGCGTCAACAAGTACCGGCTTCCTAAAGAAGATCCACTGGAGATCCTTAGCATCGACAACACGGCGGTGCGCGAATCGCAGGTGCAGCGCCTGCAAAAACTGCGGGCCAATCGTGATGAGTCTAAGGTAAAGGCCTGCCTGAATGCGATTACCGAAGCGGCCAGCGCCGGTTCTGGCAACTTGCTGGAGAAGGCGGTGGAAGCTGCCCGCGCTCGCGCCAGCCTGGGCGAAATCTCCGATGCGATGGAGAAAGTGTTTGGCCGGCACAAAGCAATTATTCGTGCTATTTCCGGTGTCTATAGCAGTGAGTTTGGCGATGCCGAAGAAATCGCGACGGTCCGCAAGATGGCCGACGATTTTGAGCAGCGTGAGGGCCGGCGTCCGCGTATCCTGGTGGCTAAGATCGGTCAGGATGGACATGACCGGGGCGCGAAAGTCATTGCGACCGCATTTGCGGACCTAGGGTTTGACGTGGACATTGGTGCGCTGTTCCAGACGCCGGAAGAAGTTGCCCGGCAAGCCGTGGAAAACGATGTGCATGTGGTCGGCATGAGCTCGCTGGCTGCCGGTCACAAGACATTGTTGCCCCAGTTAATTGCGGAACTGAAGAAATTGGGCCGTGAGGACATCATGGTGGTCGCAGGCGGCGTGATTCCTGCTCAGGACTACGAGTACCTTAGGGCCAATGGCGCTGCCGCCATCTTCGGTCCAGGTACCGTTGTTCCAGTTGCTGCGCAGAAGGTACTGATCGAGTTGAACGAGCGCTTGGCAGCGTGATGCAGTGAGAAAAAATGGCAGGGCGGGCATAAAAAAGCCCGCCCTGCTGCCGATTAAGAGCAGCGTTACCCTCTAAGAATGCAGAGATTCGGATTAGCAGGGATGGCAGAATAACGGACAAAATCAGCTCCTTGGGAATTCCCTTACGTTTTGCCGCCGCCAAATCAAAATGACTAATTGAGATATTGTCTTGTTTAATCTGAAAGTATTGACGTTATTAATCATAGCGGTAGGTGCAATGCTGATGTTAATCAGCATGGTTAAATATTACGCTGTATGCCGATTAACGCAAACCCTTTTAGAAACTGAAGAAGCAATAACAAATCGATGGTGTAAAACGTATTATTCATTGATGGGCTTTTTCCTAATCGGGTATTTAATCGTATTCTTCTCATTGAGTTACGATATACCTATTGTCGGCGAGTTGCTTACTGGAATCATATTTTTTTTCGGGGCTGTGTTTGTTTTTGTTGGTATCGCACTGCAGACAGATATGCTTTCAGCAATTAGGGAAAATCATGAAAGGATAGTCGAACAAAATGAGCAATTGCACCAAACAGAAGATGTTACCATTTTTGCGTTGGCCTATCTGGCTGAAATCAGGGATTTGGAAACTGGTAAGCATTTGGAAAGAACCTCACAATATGTCGGTGTGCTGGTGAAGAATCTTATTGATTCACCAAAATATAGTTCTTATCTGACACAAAAATATATTTGCGATATTGTTAAATCAGCGCCTCTTCATGATATCGGTAAAGTGGGTATTCCAGATTCGATACTAAAAAAAAATGGGAAGCTAACGGCAGAAGAATTTGAAGTTATCAAGCAACACTGTGAATATGGAGCCAATATTCTCAAAACAGCAGAACAAAAACTAGGTTTTGAGTCTTTTCTCAGAATCGCTATCCAGCTTGTCATGTCACACCATGAAAGATGGGACGGTCTAGGTTATCCGCATGGCTTAAAAGGGGATGAGATACCTTTATCCGCTCGAATCATGGCGCTTGCTGATGTTTACGATGCTTTACGAAGCGAACGTTGTTATAAGAAATCATTCTCTCATGAAGAGTCTTGTATGATCATCACAAGAGAAAAAGGGAAACAGTTTGATCCTGATATTGTAGATGCCTTTCTGAAGACGGAGAAGGTTTTTTTAGAAATTTCCAATACTCTTGTCGATTGAGTATACCGCCTTAGCACACCTTAAGGCCTAAGGTGCTTTGGGTTTTTTGAAAGTGTTTGATCCATCCAAGGTGCCTTCACTATATTATTTATCCTCAACTTCAAGAATATCGATTCAAATAAGCTGATCTGAAATACGGAGGTTCTGAGTATTTGAAATATCTGAGGAAATGGTTATTACTAAAATTATCGAGATAATTTTAAGGAATAATGGAGTGACGCCTGTTTTACAAATATAAAGAGCCAATTCTAATAATTGACTCGTAATTAAAAATTCGCGGGGCAGCCTGTTAATGGAATTAAAACCTTTTAATCACTTTTATCTAAATTAAACATTTTTACTGCTATCCCTGAGACCATGTATTTACAGAGTATGAATTTATTGCTATGAGCTTAAAAAATCAAAGGCCCGACTGGGTTCCTCCAAACGCTGGTTCTGAATTCACTACCTCCGTCATGGCTGGTATCGATGGAGGTCATGACGGTATCCCCGGACAAGTCAGCGCAACAGCATCGCGCCCAAAACCCCCGCGTCGACGGCGGCTAACAGTGGATGAATATGTTGCCGGAGTATTGGCCAGTGACCGCAATATCGTGGCGCAAGCTATTACTCTTGTGGAAAGTAACTCTCTTGCGCACTTCGATATGGGGCAGGAGGTATTGCGGCAGCTCCTGCCAAATACTGGGAACTCGATCCGGATCGGTATCACCGGTGTTCCCGGTGTTGGCAAAAGCACCTTCATCGAAGCCTTGGGCCTTCATCTTTGCAAACAGGGCCATAAAGTCGCAGTGCTAGCAGTGGACCCCAGCAGTACGGTGACGCGCGGCAGCATTCTCGGCGATAAAACCCGGATGGAGCTGCTCTCTCGTGATCTCCGCGCCTTCATCCGCCCCTCTCCCTCTAGTGGTACTCTGGGTGGCGTGACCCGTAAAAGCCGTGAAACGATGCTCATTTGCGAGGCGGCTGGTTTCGATGTGATCCTGGTGGAAACCGTTGGCGTAGGCCAGAGTGAAACGACCGTGCGCTCGATGGTCGACTTCTTCCTGTTACTGATGCTGGCTGGAGCTGGCGACGAGTTACAGGGCATCAAGAAAGGTATCATGGAGTTGGCGGATGCCTTGCTCGTCAATAAGGCGGATGGTGATAATAAGATTCGCGCGAATGCCGCCAAGGTCGACTACAACCGGGCATTGCACTACCTGGCCCCGGCCACAAAGGGTTGGCATACCCGTGCCTACACATGCTCAGCGGCGCATGGTGAGGGCATCGGCGCTATCTGGCAGGTCATCGGTGATTTTCGCCAACAGACGACCGCAAGTGGCGTTTTTGAAAAACGCCGCCAGCAGCAAACCCTGGATTGGGTGTACTCGATGGTTGAAGAGCACCTGCGCGCCAGCTTTTTCAACGATGCCGGCGTGGGCAGCATTCGCGCCGAAATCGAGGAGGCTGTGGTCAACGGACATATACCGCCGACTGTTGCCGCCCAACAACTCATTCATAAATATGAAGGCCGTTAAAACCCGGAAGGAAAAAACCAATGCTACGCAGTCCCCGTGATTTTTTTAAACCCAAGGTCGTTGGCGCTCCCGAACCGCTTCGCGAGATTCCTGTGTTACCCTCGCGAATGATCCACTTCTTCGATCCTAGCAACCCGAAGATGGCGGTTAAAGTGCCAGACATCGCTAAGACCGTCGATATCATGCTTGGCAATCTGGAAGACGCTGTGCCGATTGACCGCAAGGAAGCCGCCCGCGAAGGGCTGGTGCAGATCGGTAAAAACGTAGATTTTGGCAACACCCAGTTCTGGACCCGGGTCAACAGTCTTGACAGCCCATGGTTTCTGGATGATTTGATCCGCCTGGTCGGCGAGATCGGTGATAAGCTGGATGTGATTATGCTGCCCAAGATTCAAGGCGCATGGGATATTCACTTTGCCGATCAACTGCTGGCGCAATTGGAAGCCAAGTATGGCGTGAAGAAACCGCTCATGATTCACGCCATTCTGGAAACGGCGTTGGGTGTGGCAAATGTCGACGAAATCGCCAACGCGAGTCCGCGGATGCAGGGTATGAGCCTGGGTCCCGCCGATCTGGCGGCGTCGCGGCGCATGAAGACGACCCGGGTCGGCGGCGGTCATCCCGATTATGTGGTACGCACCGATCCCGATCCGCAGAACCCCGATGCCCCGCGCCCCACGGCACAGCAGGATTTGTGGCATTACACCATGGCGAAGATGGTGGATGCTTGCGCCAGTGTCGGCGCGCTGCCTTTTTATGGGCCGTTCGGTGATATTGCCGACCTGGTAGCCTGTGAAGACCAGTTCCGCAATGCTTACTTGATGGGTTGTGTCGGCGCCTGGTCGCTACATCCTAACCAGATTGCTATCGCCAAGCGGGTGTTCAGTCCGAAGGCGGATGAAGTGGCTTGGGCAAAACGGGTAGTCGACGCTATGCCGGACGGTAGCGGTGCAGTGATGATCGACGGCAAGATGCAAGATGATGCGACTTGGAAACAATGCAAGGTGGTGTTGAATCTTGCTCAACTTATCGCTAGCCGTGATGCCGAATATAAGGCGTTATACGGATTCTGAGCACTCCATACCCTCTCTTGAAAGAAGGAGAGGGTCTAATCATTGCCACTCTTCTAGAGCAACCGCTCATGATTCAGCCTTTCTCCATCGCCTGCCTGCCGCGCATCGAATTCGGTGCCGGTGGTATTAAAAAGCTTCCTGATCTGATAGCCCAATATGGTAACCGGGTTCTATTGGTCACTGGCCAGCGCTCCTTTACGGATTCCCTGCACTGGTCAGTGTTGCTGGGGGCTCTCGAAAAAGCAGGTATTGATTGGGCGCAAGTGCGAATCATTGATGAACCCTCACCGCAAAACGTGGACGAAGCGGTTCGGCAATTCCATGGCCAGGGGTTTACAGCGGTCGCCGGTATTGGTGGCGGCAGCGTGCTGGACGCGGCTAAGGCTATCGCTGGCCTATTGCTTATTGGCGATTCGGTCATGGACTATTTGGAAGGGGTTGGCCCGGAAAAAACGTATCAAGGTCCTACCCTTCCGTTTATTGCCGTTCCTACTACTGCCGGCACTGGCAGCGAAGCTACCAAGAATGCTGTTCTCAGCCAACGGGGCTCTAATGGTTTTAAAAAATCCTTCCGCGATGATCGCTTAATTCCGGAATATGCGCTGCTAGACCCGGATCTCCTCGTTGCTTGCCCCAAACCGCAGGTGGCCGCTAACGCCATGGATGCGCTGACACAACTGCTGGAGTCCTACGTCTCGATCAAGGCGAATCCTTTCACGGATGCGCTGGTGGAAAGCGGCTTGAAAGCGGTGCGGGATGGGTTGTTTGCTTGGTATGAGGATGAGGGAAATGCTGCGGCTGGCCGTTCCCGTATGGCCTATGCAGCGTTGCTATCGGGTGTTTGTCTGGCGCAAACGGGTTTGGGTTCGGTGCATGGCCTGGCTTCACCATTAGGCGCATTTTTCCCGATTCCGCATGGCGTAGTTTGCGGCACCCTGGTTGGCGCTGCCACCCGCGTCAATCTGGCTGCGTTGCAGGAACGCGACCCTGGCAATCCAGCCTGGCGTAAATATGCACGGGCGGGTGACCTTTTGCATGGGCGGCATTTTCCCAGTATCGAAGAAGGTCACGCCGCGCTATTGGCGTTGTTGGATGAGTGGACCGAGCGGTTGAGTTTGCCCCGGCTGAACGCCTATGGAATTCAGGAGAGCGACCTTGCGCATGTTATTGCTCACTCGCGAGGTAGCAGCATGAAGACCAATCCATTGGTGCTGAGCGATGCAGAAATCGCTAAAGTGATGCAGCAGCGGCTATAGCAGCGATCATGAAAAACCCAGAAAATCATTCGCCTTCTTCGTCCGGCGTGGTGGTTCATCGGGAAACTGTCGAGCTTAAGCGGCTGGAAAAGCGGATTGGCCGGATTCATTTGCAGCAACGGCTTGGCATCGAGGCTGAACATGCAGCGCAAATCTTCGGACGAGGCCGGACCTTCTTCCACATCGAGAACTGGTACTCGATTCACACTCTGATTCGTTTGACGCTGCGTTGCATGGGACTGTACCGCCGGGGGGTGCGCAACGCCACTGCTCTTCAGATTCGCCGCAATGAAATTGTGATGCCTCGGTTACCAGCGGTTTTCAACGGCTTTACCCTGCTGCATTTGAGTGACCTGCATCTGGACGCCAGCCCGGCCTACCCGAGAAGCCTGATCGAGCGTCTGCGAGAAGTGGACTACGACATCTGCGTAATGACGGGCGACTTCCGCGCCAAAACTCACGGGCCTCACGAAGCCACCCTTACTGCTCTAGCCGAGGTTCGCCCTCATCTGCGCGGCTCGGTTTACGCCATCCTCGGCAATCACGATTCGATTCGTATGGCTGCCGGCATCGAACAACTGGGTATTTCTTTGTTGCTGAATGAATCGGTGACGCTGGAACGGGATGGGGCGGCACTCTATCTCGCTGGCATTGACGATCCGCATTATTTTCAGGTCGATAACTTTGATAAGGCCGCCGCAAATATTCCTCCAGACGCCACTGCCATCCTGTTATCGCATTCGCCGGAACCTTACCGGCTGGCCGCGCATGCTGGTTTTGATCTGATGCTCAGTGGCCATACGCATGGCGGCCAGATCTGCCTGCCGGGAGGGATCGCGCTGATGACCAATGCCGGCTGTCCACGCCGTTTCTGCAAGGGTGCTTGGCGTTATCACACCCTGCAGGGTTATACCTCAACCGGTTCCGGTTCATCGGTGGTCGGAGTGCGCTTTAATTGTCCGCCGGAAATCACCCTTCACCGGTTGCGGACATCGCCCTCACCCTCAACGGCATAGGATATGCGTTGCGTATCTTGTGGCTACAGCGTTCACTCAGGAAATGCGAAAGATATCCGTTTAATAAGGCTGCTTACGGATGCCGAGCCAGTAGAAAACCGGTGACAGCGTTAGCTCCAGCACGATAAATCCAGCGACAGTCAAGACGATAGTGCGCCCATTCAGGTCAAAGGTCTCTGCTATTGCCAGTAGTGGCAACAATGATTCTGGAATTTGATCTAGTCCTAAAGCCTTACTGCTGGAATTCAGGCCCAGTCGCCGCTTGATAAAACTCGACAGCACATCGCCTGCCATGGCAGCAAGACCAATCGTGATTCCGGCCCATACTGACCAGCCGAGAAATACAGCACATAGACCAGACGCTAATGTCGCTGCTAATACGCCCCGCCAGGTTTTTGAATCGCCCAGCAGGCGCTGGCCATCGGCCATTATCCAGCCATTATCCAGCGGATGGGCGCCCCAATCGCCGCAGAGTTTTGCAGTGACAACGGGTGTGCCGTTAGCGATCACAATAAGCAGCAATAATCCCCATTCGATTGGCAGCATTTTTTGCTCTCTTATATGGGCGGCATGCGCAGGCAACCTTAAAAACGACCGGCTACACTGAATTTGACCGTGTTTTGCCACCACCTTCAAAGGAGTTTAGGGAGCGCATGCATGAAAATAATCTGATTTGCTTCTGTCTTGACGCCCTGAGCAGAGGGTTGCTGGCCATCGCCTAAACCGCAAACTGCCACAGGAGAGCGAAATCATGCATCAAATAATTCACTTATCGACCCGGTGCCGGGAGGAATTGATCGATATCACTCCACAGATCGCGGCAGTGCTGAAGGCCAGTGGGGTCCGCCAGGGGTTACTATCAGTTTACGCTCAGGGCGCCACCGCAGCGACTATGATCCAGGAAAACTGGGATGACAGTGTGCAGACCGATGTAGTTGACTTGCTGCGCAAATTAATTCCACGCGGGGTGTGGTTGCATGACCAGCAGGATGGTAACGGCGATGCCCATCTCAAAGCCGGTCTGGTAGGGCCATCGGAGACAATTCCAGTGATCGATGGCAAACTGGGTTTGTCCCGTTGGCAGAATATCTTCTTTTGTGAATTCGATGGGCCTCGTAACGACCGTCGAGTAGTCTGCACAATACTCGCAGATGTGGAGGGGGTGATTTAACCGATTATCGTTTACAATCCTTCCAATCGTGGTGACCTCATCAAACGGTCAGTTCTATCTCCTTTGGTAAAATGGATTTCCGATATCGAGGCGGCGCATGGCGCGAATCAAACTGGACCTGCCGGCAGATTATTCTTTCACTACTGAACTGCGGATACGGATCACTGATGTCAATTATGGCGGACACTTGGGCAATGACGCCATGCTAGGCTTGTTGCATGAGGCGCGGGTCCGTTTTCTAAAGCACTATGGATTTAGCGAATTGGATATTGGTGGCTGCGGGCTGATTATGACCGACAGCGCCCTCGTCTATAAATCCGAAGCGTTTCCCGGTGAAACGCTGGTGATCGCCATAGCGCTCGCCGATTTCAACAAGTATGGCTGTGACTTCATGTATCGGGTGACCGAGAAAGCGAGTGGCCGGGAAGTGGCGCGAGCTAAGACCGGTATAGTATTTTTCGACTACGCAAAGCGCGCCGTACAAAAGATTCCACAACTTTTCCTCGATCAGTTTTCACCTAATGCCACTGCCTAAATTACCACTGTCACCTGCCGCCCGGGCCTTGCTGCCGGTGCGTTTGATGCTGGCGGTGGGCGCCAGTATCGGTGTGGCATTCCTGCTGGTGCTTGTGTTGTATATTACCGACTTGGGCCTGTCGGTCTGGGATCGCTTACAGCAGGCACCGACGGCTTTTTGGGTCGTCTATCTGCTGATTTTATGTGCGTTGAGTGCTGGGGGCGGCTATGTGGTCTGGCGCGTGCTGCGTTGGGGCCGTCCTGCAGAAAAATCCCGCACGGTTGCACAGCCGCCGGATGAGGCCACTTTGCGCCAACGGCTGGAACACAGCGAAGCTGCCGGAGTTGCTGTCCATGAAATCCGCCAGGAACTGGATGAATTACAGCGGCGGCGGTCGGCCGGCGAGATCGTCGTGGCGGTGTTTGGCGAAATCAGCGCCGGTAAATCTTCGCTGATCCGCGCTCTATTGCCGGGAACCGATATCGCCGTGGATGTATGCGGCGGCACGACGCGCGAAGTGAGCTACTACACCTGGACCAGTCCGGCGGGTGACAGGCTGGTGCTGGCCGATCTGCCGGGGCTTAATGAAGCGGACGGGAGTCTGGATCGGATGGCTCGCGATGAAGCCCTGCGTGCCCATGTGATTCTCTACGTCTGCGAAGGCGATCTGACCCGCAACCAGTACGAATCCCTGCGGACGCTGGCCGATCTCGGCAGTCCCTTGATCGTGGTGCTCAACAAGATTGACCGTTTCGCTGAACATGAATTGGCGCTGGTGCGCAAACGGCTGGCCGAACGGATTGGCGAACAGATCGATGTCGCGCCGGTGCAATGTGGCGGTGTGGAGGAGGTTACCCGGATCTACCATGATGGCCGCGAGGAGACCTCCTTGCGTGAACGCAAACCCGAAGTCGAAGATCTGCGTCATGCCTTGCAGCGCTATCTGGATACCGATCCGCAGGTCTTGGATGCACTGCGCGATACAGCAGTATTCGTGCTGGCCCAGCAGAAGCTGGATTCTGCCGTCACCGAATACCGGCGCGGCAAGGCTGACAATATTATCCAGGGTTATTCGCGTAAAGCGGTATTTGGAGCGCTGGCCGCTGTGAGTCCAGGCACCGATGTATTGATTCAAGGCTATCTGGGATTCAATCTAATTAAGGAGCTGTGCGCGCTGTATGAAGTGCCAGCGCGTGAGATGGATATGCAGCGCTTTCTCGATCTGGCCGGTAACCAGATCAAGCGTAATTTCAACTTGTTGCTGGCGCTGGTCGGCAATATATTCAAAGCCTTTCCGGGTATCGGCACGGTGGTAGGCGGCATGATGCATGCTGTGGTCTATGGACTGATCTTCGAGAGTTTGGGTAAAGCGGTGGCCCGCTCTCTGGAAAGCCGGGGCGATTTGGTGAGCGGACCGGCGCTGCGGATGTTCGAGGATAACCTGAGTGAAGATTTGGAAGCGCGTGCAAGACGTTTGGCCCAACTGGTTTGGGCACGCCAACGGGAAAGCGCCCGTGCTGGAACCGCGACCGGTTGATGGCGACGGGCATCTAGCCCTGGCTCGCGAGAGCCTGCGCGAGTTGCTGGACGATCAACGGGTACCGCCTCCTGTGCGCAAGGCGTTGGCCGAGGAATATCAACAGCTCCATTTGCTGCTGGAGAAAATCGAGCAAGGCCATATTCATATCGCTGTGTTTGGCCGGGTCAGCGTGGGCAAGTCAGCACTGTTGAATGCACTGCTGGGTGAGACGAAATTCTCGACCAGCCCCCTGCATGGTGAGACGACCCGTGCTACGCATGCCCGCTGGCAGGAGTACGATGCGGGCGGGGTGTTTTTGATCGACACACCCGGCATCAATGAAGTGGCCGGCGAGGAGCGGGAGCAACTCGCGCATGACGTAGCCAGCCGCAGCGATCTGGTGATGTTCGTGGTGGATGGCGATATCACCGACACCGAACTCAAGGCGTTGCGGCAAGTGAAAGGTGTGGCGCAACGCCTTGTGCTGGTGTTGAACAAGATCGATCGCTATACCCAGACGGACCGCAATGCGCTGATGGCGACGTTACAGCGGCGCACGACCGGCTTGATCCAGCCGCAAGACATTCTGACCGCTGCCGCTCAACCGGCGGAGCGCATTGTGATTTTGGTCGACGCCGAGGGGAATGAGACCGAGACCCGCCGCCGCCCGCAGCCGGATGTGAACGTGTTGCGCGAACGGATTTGGGACATCCTTAAGGCGGAAGGTAAGACCATGGCGGCGCTCAATGCCGGGCTGTTCGCCGGGCGTTTCTCCGACCGGTTGACCCAGGAAATTGTCACCATCCGCCGCGATGTGGCCGAGAAGGTGGTGCGTAATTACTGCCTGGGAAAAGGCATCGCGGTCGCGCTGAACCCGATTCCGATTGCCGATATGCTGGCGGCAGTGGCAACCGATGCAGCGATGGTCGTCCATCTTGGCCGGGTGTATGGCTTGCCGATCAACCGCGGCGAAGCTGGCTCGCTGCTCAAGACGATTTTTACCCAACTGGTGTTCCTAATGGGTACGGTTTGGAGCATGAACCTGGTGGCTTCAGCGCTCAAGGGCGTCAGTCTGGGGCTATCGACCGTGGTCACCGCCGGCGCGCAGGGCGCAGTGGCCTGGTACGGAACCTACGTAGTGGGCAAAGCCGCCGAACAGTATTTCGTTCAAGGCAAGTCCTGGGGCGAGGGCGGGCCGAAGCGGGTTGTTCAGGACATTCTTAACAGTTTGGACCGGGAATCACTGCTGGCTCAGGCGCGGGATGATATCCTGGCCCGGTTGAAACCGCTGCTGTGAGTTTTTCATTTCTCATCGGATTTTTGCTCGTTGTGGGTATCGCGTTGCTGTTTTGGCAGGACAGCCTCGGCGCCCGTGAACAGGCCCGCGCCGCCAGTTCCCAGGCCTGCCGTCAAACCAATGTTCAACTGCTCGACGATACCGTAGCATTGGAGCGGTTGTGGCTGCGGCGCGATCACGATGGCCGGCTGAAGTGGGAACGGCTGTATATGTTCGAATTCACAGACACCGGACAGCGCCGCCAGACCGGTCGTGTGTTGCTGGTCGGCTGGCGAGTGGAAGTGTTGCACATGGAGGGTGGCGATCTGCTGGTGCCGTGATAGCCAGGCTCGTTAGAAGCTGTCTGGTAAAAAGCCACGGCGCTATATGGACTTTCAGTTCTTCATCAGTCCAAAATCGCGACAAGGAAGGATAACACCATGCGCTTGCTGCACACTTCGGATTGGCATCTTGGCCAGACTCTGCATGATTTTGACCGGAGTTATGAGCACGAACGCTTTCTGGACTGGCTGCTGGATACCCTGGAAGCCGAGCAAATTGACGCTTTGCTAATTGCCGGTGATGTCTTCGACAATCCCAATCCTTCCGCCGATGCTCAGAAGCAGTTCTACCATTTCCTGACCCAAGCCAAGCACCGGGTCCCGCAGCTCGACATCGTCATCATCGCGGGCAACCATGATTCGGCGGGACGCCTGGAAGCGCCGGCACCGTTATTTCAGGTCTTCGGCGCCACCGTCGTCGGCGCCGTTACCCGCGATGCCAAGGGTAATATTGAACTCAACCGGTTGATTGCACCGCTTCGCAACCGGCAAGGCGGCATCGCTGCCTGGTGTCTGGCGATTCCATTTCTGCGCCCCGGCGATGTTCCCAGGGTGGCTACGGATGGCGATGCCTATTTGGAAGGTGTCCGCCAGCTTTACCAGCAAGCGCTGGATCACGTCCTGGAATGCCGGGAGAGTGGCCAGGCCATTGTCGCCCTGGGTCACTGCCATACCAGCGGCGGCCTGACCTCTGAGGATTCTGAGCGGCGTATTGTGATCGGCGGCGCTGAAGCCTTGCCGGTGGACATTTTCGGTCCGGCCATCGCCTACGTCGCCCTGGGTCATCTGCATCGCGCGCAAAAAGCCGGTGGTCAGGAACGGGTGCGCTACTCGGGTAGTCCGCTGCCGATGTCCTTTACCGAGATTGATTACCTCCATCAGGTCGTGCGTGTCGATCTCGCCGGTGATACGGTGCAAGACATTACCCCTCTTCACGTTCCGCGCCCGGTCGAATTGCTGCGGATTCCCCGGCAACCTGCACCGGTGGATGAAGTGGTGGAGCAATTGCATGCGCTGGATCTCCCCGGTGCGCCGCTCAAAGCGCAACCTTACCTGCAAGTTCGAGTGCAACTGACCGCCCCAGAGCCGGGATTGCGCACGAAAATCGAATCCGTTCTCGATAAAAAGCCAGTGAGGCTGGCCCGGATTGAAACTACCTATGGCGGCAATGCCAGCAGGATCGATCACCACCGCTATCATTCGCTGGATGAACTGGAACGGTTGCAACCGGAAGACATCTTCAAGAAACTCTATCAACACCACTATCCGGATACGCAACCTGATGCGGCGTTGCTTACCGCTTTCGCCGAGCTACTGAATACGCCACCGGATGCGGGGCTATGAGAATCCTCGCCATTCGCGGCAAGAATCTGGCTTCTCTCGCGGGCGAGTTTGAACTCCACTTCTGCCGGAATCCGCTTGCTACCGCTGGTCTGTTCGCTATTTGCGGCACGACCGGCTCCGGTAAAAGCACGCTGCTCGACGCTTTGTGTCTGGCGCTGTATGACGAAACCCCGCGTCTGACCCGCGCTGCTGTCAAAGGCGTCAGTCTGCCGGATGCCGGTAAGGACACCCTCACCCCGCAAGATACGCGCAACTTGCTGCGCCGGGGCGTGGGTGAAGGTTTCGCCGAGGTCGATTTCGTCGGTAATGACGGGATTGAGTATTGCGCCCGCTGGAGTGTCCGCCGCGCCCGCGGTAAGGCTAGCGGTAAGCTGCAAAATACCGAATTGTCGCTGCAACCCCTGGACGGTGGACCACCCATTGGTGGCGTGAAAACCGAAGTCCAAAAGGCGATCCGCGAGCGGGTAGGGCTGTCGTTTGAGCAATTCACCCGCGCCGTACTGCTGGCGCAAAACGAGTTCGCCGCCTTTCTGAAAGCCAACGATAATGAACGGGCGGAACTGCTGGAAACCCTCACCGGCTTGGATGTTTACACCGGCATTTCCATCCGCGCCTATGAGCGTGCCCGGAACGAGCAGAAAGCGCTGGAAGCCTTGCAAACCCGGCTTACCGGCCAACAACCTCTGGACGATGCAGCCCGCAGCCAGTTGGAACAGACGCTCGCCGCCGCTAAAGCGGAAACTACCGCTCTGGAACAGCGTAAAATCGCACTGGAAAATCAACTGCGCTGGCATCAGCAGTGGCAGTCATTGCAGCAACAGGAACAGCAGGCGCAGGACGCTGTCCAGAATGCCCGCATGGTGCAGCAGGCTGCCGCGCCCCGGCAGGCGCAACTGACCCAGGTTGAAGCGGTGCAGGACGCGCGGCCCGTGGTGGAAGCCGTCGACCGCGCTGTCGCTGAAGTCGATCAGTGTCATCAGGTTGTCCAGCGCGCTGAGGAACAACGGGATGAGGCGCAACGCTTTCTACAACAGGCTGAAGCTGCCAAGGTGCAAGCCGATCAAGCGGCCGCTGCCGCCGAACAGCAACGCACGGACGCTAGTGACGCTCTCAAACAGGCCCGAGACCTGGACGCTGAAATCAAAACGCTCACGCCCGGCCATGAGAATGCAGCTAAGACCTTGAGTGAAGCCCACCAGGCCGAGGCTGAGGCGCAGAAACGGCTGGCTGACCGGCAGGCCGAACGCAATCGGGTTGCAAAGGCGTTGCAAACTGCCCACGACTGGCTGACGAAGCATCAGCCATTGCATTTTCTGGCGGAGGACTGGCCGCGTTGGGATGTGCTGCTCAAGGATGCCGCGATCCTGCAAAGCAACCTGCGCGAGGCGGAACAGAAAATCGTTTCGAGCCGGCAGGACGCGCAAAAGAAGCGTCAGGAACTTGATAAAGCAACCGATCAGTGCGCCAAGGTCGAAGCGGCGCTGCAAAAGGCGGAAAGCCGGTTGCAGGCTATTCTGACTGAATTAGCTGGCGTTGATAGCGAAACTCTGGCGGCGCAACGTCAGACCGCACAAACCCGCATCGATCATCTGACAGATGCTGAACGATTATGGAATACCCTCAGCGCCGGACAGACCCAACAAAATAAACTGGAAGATGAAAACCGTGCGCTCCAGGAACAGCTTGCCCAGGCGGAAATTGCCCTGCATCAGCTCAGCACCGATAAACCTGCCGCCGCCACCCGGCTGGAACAGGCTGAAAAGTTACTGAAAATCGCCGAAGCTGCCAACGCGGAAAGCGTCGAGACGCTACGGGCCAGTCTGGAAATCGGCTCCCCCTGCCCAGTCTGTGGCGCAGTGGATCATCCCTACGCAACCGGCGATGCACCCTCCCGCGCCATACTGGTTAGATTGGAAACTGAGGTTGATGAGTGCCGGAAGACAGCGAAAATATTGGATCGACAGGAAGCCACCCACCAAAACAGCCTCGAAAATAGCCGATGCCGCCTTGCCGGCCTTGCCAAAGAACAGGAAGCGCTGACCGCCACTCAGCAGCGGGACAACGCCGTCTGGAATACTCACCCGCTGGCGGCGGAACTGACCGTCATCACCCCTGATAATCGTTCGATCTGGTTGACTGACCAGCAGCAACTGGCTCGGAACGGTTTAGCCGCCATTGCCCAGCAGGAGAACGCGCAAAGAAAAGCCGCCAAGCAGCGAGACGATGTCCAGCAAGCCCGTGATCTCGCCCAGCAACAGCATTCGGCTGCGCAAAAAATCGTGTACGATGCGCAAACTGCTTTTGATTGGGCAACACAAGCTGTTCAAGCCGCTCAAGAACGGCAAACCGAATGCGCCCGCCAGCTGGCGGAAAAGCTCACTGATCTGGATGCGGCGTTTTCCGGTCACGACTGGCGTCCGCTTTGGCAAAAAGATTCGCTCCGATTCCATGAGCAGCGGCGGCAAAAGGTTGCCGAGTGGAAAAAACAGAGTGAGAACGCTGAACAGTGGCGGCAACAGATCGTCACACTTGATACCGGAATCGGCAACTATGCTGCAACCGCCGCCGACAAGACCGTGCAACGTCAACGCGCTGCTGATACATTTCAGAGCATTGACCGCGATCTTCAGTTCCGGCGTCAGCAACGCCAAGCATTGTTCAATGGGCGGGCTGTTGCCGAGGTGGAAGCGCACCTCGATCAGTTGATTAAAGATACCCGGTCAAAACTTCAGCAACAGGAAATGGCCGCACAGAAAGCCGGGCAGATCCAGGCTGGCGCTGAAACCGCGCTGATACGGGAACAGGCAGCGCTGGCGGCCAGCCAGAAGGCCGCAGAACAAGCGGCGGCAGTCTTGCAGCAATGGGTCACTGATTTCAATATCCGTTACCCCGGTACAGCGCTGGATATTCCGGCTCTTCACGCCCTGCTGGTCCACAGCAGTGCTTGGTTAAAACAAGAGCAGGAGATGCTCCAGGCGCTGACCGGCGCCGTCCGCCGGGAGGAAACTATCCTCAGGGAGCGCCAGGCACAACGGGAGATGCATGAACAGCAACGGACAAGTACAGATTCCGCGGAAACTGTGCAGGAGGCGCTGCAAAAGACAGCAGCTGATCTAGAAGCCGCTCAAGACCGCTGTAAAGAAGCTGAACTGAATCGGCGTCAGGACGATGAACGCCGCGATAAAACAAGGGACTTACAGGAGCGCATTGTCAAACAGGAGAACAGCACCCGGATTTGGAATCAGTTGAACGGCCTGATCGGTTCTGCCGATGGCAAAAAATTCCGCAACCATGCGCAGCAATTCACCCTGGACGTCCTGCTTGGTTACGCCAACCAGCATCTGGCCGGCGTTGCACGCCGCTACCGGCTTGAGCGAGTCCCGGATACCTTGGCGCTGATGGTGGTTGATCAGGACATGGGCGATGAAGTCCGTTCGGTGCATTCCCTGTCCGGCGGTGAATCGTTCCTGGTTTCCCTGGCACTGGCGCTGGGCCTGGCGTCACTGTCCTCGAACCGGGTGCGGGTCGAATCCCTGTTTATCGACGAAGGTTTCGGCAGTCTAGATGCGGATACGCTACGGGTGGCGATGGAGGCGCTGGATCGCCTGCAAGCCCAGGGCCGCAAGGTCGGCGTGATTTCACATGTCCAGGAGATGACCGAACGGATCGGCGTGCAAATCCATGTCCAGCGCCAGCCGGGAGGACAAAGCCGGGTTGAGGTGCGGGGTAGTTAAAGTACCGTGTTTGTCAGCATTGCTCCATAGACAAACAACAACGCTATCCCTGCTCCTAGACATTTCAGCACATACCCCCGGTTCCAGTACAGAAAGGCGTAGCCGTCGATACCGTAGCGGCCCTGCATCATTAAATGCAATCCCGACAATGGATTAGCCGGTACGCCAATTGCCCAGGCCATCAGTAACGTGATCGCCAGTAGATCTGGTTCGGGATGCAGCGGCGCCAGCCACACGCCAAAAGCCGCGATAGTGATGACGGGATGTACCCCCAATGCAGCGGCGCCGACCATCGCGATTAAGATCAACCCCGCCTGCGGCGCGCCGAATTGGTCAAACGGCAACCAGTCACGCAGTGAATGACTCAGACTGGTCAATCCCGCTGCCAATACCCCAGCGGCGAGAAACAACGCCAGTTCGTTGACCGTACTGGCCAGACCGTGCCCGATATGCGCTTTGAGCGGTATCCAAGCGCCGTGTCTCTGTTGTACGGTCAGAATAGCGATGGTCAGCAAAGGCGCGCTCAAGGTGATGATTGCTAGGACCGGCCAGTGAGGAATGAGTGTGTGCAGGGTCAGCACGATGGCAACCAGTAAGCCAGGAATCCACAAGGCACTGAAGTTCATCGGATAGCCGATGAAAGGCGCGCCTAGGGTGGGGTCTTCAGGATCGATTTCCCGGACGGTTAGCCATAACGCCAGTGCTGCCATGGGTAATCCGGCCAGCACCACGATGCTGAGTCGCGCGCCCGGCGCATAAGTCAGAGCAGCCGCCATCGCCGAGAAGAATGGCGACCAGAACGCGGCAGCGGCGAAACCCCGGCTCAAGGCCAGCGCCCGGCGTTTACCCAAGCGCCCGCGTGTGGTCATGCGATCCCCCAGGATCACCACCGTGGATAAGTTAATCACGGCCCCAAACAAATGCACACCAATCAGAGTCCGCCACAAGGCTTTTCGTCCGCGTGGCAGTGGAGCATCACGATTTGCCGCTTCCGGGCGGGTGACCAGCCGCAGGAACGACACTGCCGCCAGCAAGCTGACCAATCCCTGATTGCCTGCCAGCAGTTTTGTCACGTTCAACGGTGCCCCGTGAAATTCACCCCATAATACCCCGGCCAGTCCCAGGCCGATCAGCCAAGCGCTCTGGAGATGTTGCCGCCGGGCCAGCCGGTCACTGAGTAGCAGAGCCGCAATCCAGCCCAGTATCCCAGCGGGCAGCAGCGAAATTCCCGGTATGACCGAGGCCATGATCATCAAAGTGAGCAACCCGCCTGCCAATGCATCGCGATGAGGAGACAACCGGGCGGGCAACCGAAGGCGCTGTAAAATCATGGTCACAGTGTGGCTGAATAGGCGAGGTTTTGCTTTGACGCGGGTATGGGTATTTTCACTATAAGATATGTGTCATTATCCATTGAAATTTGACGGGCGCAGGGATCCGGCACGACCATCGATAGGTATCGTTATGGCAGATGGGCAAAAATCGCAACTTCTCGCGGAAGTGACTGCCTTGCAGCAACGGTTAGCGAAGCTGGAGGCCTCCTTACCCGCCTCGGCGAGTGATGTTTTACACGAAGCTGCTGAAGCGTTAGCACTCAATCAACTGAACGAAGAGCGGCTTAATTCGTTGCTGACGCTTAGCGAACAGGCGCATCATCTGACGGAGCAGGATATTATCAGTCTGGGATTGGAAGAGGCGGTACGGTTAACCCAGAGCTGGATCGGCTATTTCCACTTTATCAACGACGACCAGCAAACGTTGCAATTGTTCGCTTGGTCACGGGAAACGTTCAAGACCTGCACTGCCGCGCCAGATCATCACTACGCCATTGAAATGGCTGGTGTTTGGGCTGACTGCGCCCGAAAGCGGCAGCCAGTGATTCACAACGACTATCAGAATTTGCCTAATAAGCGTGGTTATCCGCCGGGGCACTCCCATCTGATCCGGCACATGAGCGTACCGGTGATCGAACAAGACAAAGTGCGGATGATCATCGGGGTCGGTAACAAACCGGACGACTATGACGAAACCGATGCGAGGCAATTGCTGCTGATTGCCCGCCATATCTGGAAGATTATCTGCCGCCACCGTATTGAGGCGCGTACTCAACGGCTGAATCGTTTTTATGCCACCCTAAACCAAGTCAACAAAGCGCTGACCCGTGTTCAGGACCGCAAGCAGCTGTTTCATGAATTGCATCGCATCACCAGTGATTGCGAATTGTTCACGGCCGTCTGGATCGGGTTGCTTGACGCTGAGACTGGCCGGATGACCGTAGTGGCGGGCGGCCTGGACCCAGCGCTGGGGATGCCTTGCCCTGAATTGGCGATGACTGAATGCTGCGTCATCGGCGATGCATTGCGGCGCGGTGTGCCGCTGCTCTGCACCGATTTGCAGAACGGAACAACCATCCGGAGCTGCGGGCAAATGGCACAACAGGCGGATATCCATGCCAGCATAGCGTTGCCGATCCTGGAACAAGGGCAAGCGATCGGAGTGTTCGTAGCCTATGCCAGTGAAATTGGTTTTTTCGACGAAGCGCTGATCAATCTGCTGCGGGAGATGATGGATGATATCTCCTTTGGTCTGGATGCCCTTATCTCTTGATGGAGGTGGTGGTCAAGTACGGCGGCTAGAGGTTGCATAAGCTCACGGTTTTTCGGGTTAGCTCTGACCTGTCCAGGGGTGATAGTGGAAATACAGCAGCAGCAGACTGCCGAATACGATCCGATACCAGGCAAAGGGGGCAAAGCTGTGCTGGCCTACATACGCCAGCAGGAAGCGCACCACGGCCAGCCCGCCCAGAAAGGCGGCAACGAAACCGGTTGCGAACATCGGCACATCCGTCAAAGTCAAATGGCCCCATTCTTTGAAAAGGCTGTAAAAGGTTGCCGCGAACATGGTCGGAATCGCTAGAAAGAAGGAGAATTCGGTTGCTGCAAACCGCGATAATCCACCTAGCATCCCGCCCATAATGGTGGCCCCTGACCGTGACACTCCCGGAAACAACGCCAGACTCTGGGCGATGCCAACCACCAAGGCGTCTTTCCAGGACATGTCATCCACAGCTTGCACCTGATTGGCGTTTGCATAACGTTCGATCAGCAGAATCGCAATGCCGCCGGCGACCAACGCACCGGCAACCGTGACCGGGTTGAAAAGATAGTGCGTAATATGCTTGTGCAATAGTAACCCCAACCCTGCTGCCGGCACGAATGCAATCATCAAATTCAGTACTAACTGCTGAGCATTGCGGTCTCTGCCCAGGTTCAAAGCGATGTTGAGTAACCGTTCACGGTAAATCCAAACGACCGCCAGAATAGCGCCAAGCTGGATGAAGATTTCAAAAGTCTCGGCGCGTGGCCCGGTAAAATTCAGAAAATCCCCTACAATGATAAGGTGACCGGTGCTGGAGATAGGGAGGAATTCCGAAGCGGCTTCCACTAAACCCAGAACCAGCGCTTTAAGAATGAATAGAATGTCCAAATGTACTCCTTCAGACCTTGGCCCAAAAAAACAGGTATCTTAGCAGTTCACTATCGAGTCCACGACGTCACTGAAAAACGGTGCTTACCTTCGCATTCTTTCATTCAAATCCACTATTGGGCCAAACTTATTGAGTTTGTATTATTCGACGCACGGGTAGCTTATTGGAAAAATTGATCATGAATCACAAGTATTTGTTTTTCATGTTTGTTATAGCGGCATTTTTGACACTGGAGGGTATTGCCCAAGCCCAGGAGGTCTACAAGTGGACGGATGCTAGCGGACAGGTGCATTACAGTCATAACAAACCGGAGGCGGCAGGTCAGGTGCAGACGCTTGATATCCCGCCATCATTGCCAATGGAGCGGTCCAGCACCGATGTAGATGCCGAAGTTGCACGCCTTAATGCCTTGTCCGGACAAATGGCCCGCGAGCGTGAAGAAGCGGAAAAAGCCCGTCAGGAACAAGCGATTCGTGACTTGGAGCAGCAGAATAAGGCATTGGAAAATAAATTATTGAATCAGCAAGTTCAACAAAAACAGCCGCCGCCGGGCGATGAGAACGGCCGTGTGATCAGCGGCTATCCGCCGGTTTATCCGTATCCTTGGCCTTATCCACCTTATTATCCATCGCCTTATCCACCCGGACCGCCGCGTCCACCGCACCATCCGCCTTGTCAGCCGCCGGCCTGTCAGCCGTCCATGCCGCCACCGAAGCCGGCCCCCCCCCTAGCCAAGCCCAATCCACCTTTTAATCCATCCCCGGCGGGTCTTGCCCCAACGGCCCAGGGCGTGTTCCGGGGACGGTAAATAGAGGGAATGATCATGCCGGTCTGGACCAAAGTCTTTCTGCTGCTGGGCTGTGTGGGAATGTTATGCGCGGTTGCGATGGGCGCATTCGGTGCACATGCCTTGAAAAAGGTGCTAGCGCCGGATCTCATGGCGGTTTACGAAACCGCCGTCCACTATCATGTTTATCATGCTCTCGGGTTGCTAGCCGTGGGTCTATTGACGTGGCGTCTGCCAGAATCGGTAGCGCTGCGCGGGTCAGGTCTTTTGATGACCGGCGGCCTGCTGTTGTTTTCAGGCAGCTTGTATGCCTTGGCGCTGAGCGGTATTCGCTGGCTGGGCGCTATTACGCCCATTGGCGGCGTGGCGTTTCTGGCAGCTTGGTTATTGCTGGCTATCGCAGTTGTTCGAGCAAGTTAATTTACTGGAAAAGGAGCATCGCGTCGTGAGCGGCGTGGTCAACGATGAGACTCTGTGGAGTAGTTGAGCATGGAAAAGACATATGCCTTGGGATTTGATGTTTATGGCACGCTGGTGGACCCGCTGGCGTTGGCCGAACCGCTGCGCGCTTTGGCCGGTGAGCAGGCGATTCAATTCGCCAGTGTATGGCGAACCAAGCAATTGGAATATTCGTTCCGGCGTGGTCTGATGCGGCGGTATGCTGATTTTGATGTCTGCACCCGGCAAGCGTTGCGCTACACCCAGCAGACCTTGTGCTGCGAGCTTCCGGAATCTGACCAGGATCGATTGCTAGAAGCCTATCTTTATCTGCCGATGTTCCCGGAAGTTGCTGCAAGCTTGGCTACGCTCAAAGCGCAAGGGTTACGCTTAGTGGCATTCTCAAATGGCGTGGAGGCTAGCATTCGAGCGTTGTTGACCAATGCTGGTGTGCTGCCCTTGCTGGAGGATGTGGTCAGCGTGGACGACTTGCGCACCTTTAAGCCCGATCCGGAAGTCTATGCCTATCTGGCCCGGAGGGCGGGACGGGCGCCAAACGAGACCTGGCTGGTATCCAGCAATGCCTGGGATGTGATTGGCGCGAAGGCGGCGGGTCTGCGCGCCGTTTGGGTCAAACGCCAGTCAGATATGGTGTTTGATCCTTGGGAAGTCGAACCGGATATTGTGGTGAGCAGCCTGGATGAGTTACCGGCCCGGTTTGCCAAGCTATTGGAATAGCTATCAGACTCTTATCCGGGTTCCAGATGCCAGGTGACAGGGATCTTTGGAGAGTTACCCTTGAGTCCAGACCAGGATGCGGTTGTTTACCGGCATGGCGTAATCATGCAACAGGCGCAATCCATTGGCGCTGGCCAGTTGGTCAAGATCAGCAAAGTCGCGGATACCGCTGTCAGGATCGCGCATTCGTAGCCAGTTATCGAACGCGGCGTTGCTGGCGCTGGTGTAATGACCGTTGTAGTTGAAGGGTCCATACAAGCAAAATGTCCCGCCACCGCCAGATTCCAGGATTTGGCCTGCGCCCCGGAACAAGCATTCTACCATCGGCCAGGCCATGATATGCGTGGTGTTTGCCGAAAACACGCCAGCAGCGTGTGCAACCGGCCATGGGTTGTGACAAACATCCAGTTCCAGCGGTGAACGCAAATTTGGTAGATTCGCCTCGGTAATCCAGAGATGGATACCCAGGAGGTGCGCGGCCACATCGGTTGGCTGCCAGACGAGATGCGGCAATTGCCGGGCGAAGTGGACGGCATGCTGCCCGGTGCCAGCGCCAATCTCTAGAATCAGGCCCGGTTCAGTGAAAACCTCGCGAAGTACCGCAAGAATGGGCTCCCGGTTCTGTTCGCAGGCTTCCGAATAAGGTTTCGTGGGAATGGTCATGGCAAGTTGCCTGGTGGCTGACCGGAGCAAAATGACGCGCCGGCCAGCCTAACCGTGTTGGAACCGGTTTACGGTTCAGATGATGAATGGCACTAGGATCAGTGACACGATGGATAGTAGCTTAACCAGGATATTCATCGCTGGACCGCTGGTATCCTTAAAAGGGTCGCCTACAGTATCGCCGATCACTGCGGCTGCATGCGCGTCGCTGCCCTTGCGTTCACCTTCCAGCTTACCGGCTTCGATCGCTTTCTTGGCGTTATCCCACGCACCACCGGCGTTGGACATTAATAACGCCATAGTCATACCGGTGAGCAAAGCGCCGAGTAACATACCGCCTAGCGCTACTGGCCCGAAGAAGAAGCCGACAATGACCGGTGAGATGATAGCGAGCACTCCTGGCGGGATCATCTCTCGCAATGCAGCGTCGGTGGAAATCATCACGCAGCGCGCAGTATCCGGCTTGGCAGTGCCTTGCAGCAAACCAGGAATTTCGCGGAATTGACGGCGGATCTCAGTCACCATCTCCATGGCTGCCCGGCCCACCGAACTCATGGTCATGGCCGCTGCGAGCAGGATTACCATGCCACCCAGCAGTACGCCAATGATGACCTTAGGCTCTGTGATGTCCATGGGCATGGGTTGGCCCATCTTCAATTCGACTGCCTGTTTATAGGAGACAAACAGCGCCAAGGCGGTCAGCGCCGCTGAGCCGATAGCAAAACCCTTGCCGGTGGCAGCGGTGGTGTTACCGATGGCGTCCAGTTCATCAGTGATCGCCCGCACTTCCGGCGGTTGATGGGACATCTCGGCGATACCGCCGGCATTGTCGGAGATCGGGCCGGATGCATCGATGGTCATAGTCACGCCAGCAGTGGCGAGCATGCCGACGGCGGCAATGGCGATCCCGTATTGGCCGGCGGTCTGGTGGGCCACGAAAATCGTCAATACGATGATCAGCATGGGTACTGCACAGCTTTCCAGGCCTACGGCCAATCCAGTGATGATATTGGTGGCCGGGCCAGTCTTGCAGGACTGGGCGATCCGTGTGACCGGCTTGGATGAAGTGTAGTACCAAGCGGCCCGGCCAATAGCCACGCCTGCCAAATTTCCAGCCAGAATAGCGAAGAATAGCGGCCAGCCATAGCCAAACACCAGCATAGTCAACAGGGTCAGCACCAGGAACACCACCGCAGCGCTGGTTTCGGAGATCGCCAGCGCCTGCTCCGGTCCATGCTTCTTGAACATATTCATGCCGTAAATGCCAGCCAGTGAAGATAACAAGCCAATCACTGCCAGCGTTAACGGCAGCGCCAGCAGCATGGAGCGGCTGACATCATCACCGAAATATTGAGTCAATTCAGCGGTTGTGATGGTTGCCGCAAGGGTAACTGAGGCGACCATCGCTCCGACGTAGGATTCAAAGATATCGGCGCCCATGCCGGCAATGTCGCCGACATTGTCGCCCACATTGTCAGCGATCACGCCCGGATTACGCGGATCGTCCTCGGGAATGCCGGCTTCGACCTTGCCGACCAGGTCCGAGCCGACATCCGCAGCCTTGGTGAAAATGCCGCCGCCGACCCGGGCAAACAGCGCAATGGACGATGCACCCATCGAGAAGCCCCAGATCACTGAGACTGCGTGTGGGTCCACCGCGAGTTCCGAAGCCAGGCCGGTATACAGCAGACCCAATCCGAGTAACCCGAAGCTGGCGACCGCCAACCCCATTACAGCACCGCCGTCGAATCCAACCAGCAACGCTTGGCCTGCGCCATGTTCCCGTGCAGCCGCAGTAACGCGGACATTCGCTTTGGTCGCAGCGTACATTCCAATCAAGCCGGCCAGTCCTGATGCCAGCGCCCCTAACAGAAAGGCTAGACTGGTGCCAAAGCCGTATTGGACCGACAGTAGAATAGCGATCACCAGGGCAAAAATGGCAATCTTGAAATACTGCGCCTTTAAATAGGTCATTGCCCCCAGGTGAATCTCGTCAGAGATTGCGGTCATCACCGCGTCACCGGTGGATTGGCGGACGATTCCTTTGTAGAGCATCATAGCGGCAGCCAGCCCGAGCAAGCCCGCCAGTAGTGATATGATTCCCAAGACCATAGAGTTCTCCAGGAGATAGTCGGATTTCAGCGCCGTTTACCCATACGGACGGCATTTCCGTGGTGGCCGGTCACCGATATAGCCACCAAGGCCAACAAAAAACATGCCCTTTGTCCAACCGCCTAAGGCCAGCAAAAAACACGCCCTTTGTCCAACATGCCTCACTCATCAAAGTCAGCCTGTTCGTACACCCGCATGTGGACGGTCAAATTGCAAGCCGGTCTGGCTGGAGACGATGAGGTGCAACGGCACAACATGATGAACAATATTGAGTTGAAAAGCGCATGATCATGGGCAGGTTGCGCCCAATTGATTAATAATACCTTACTGAGGCGTCGCGAAACGGACAATTCTCGGGTATCCCGTGGAGGAAGTCTGAAACCGGGCGGGCGCCGCGATGATCGCGTTGCATCCCGTGACCCTGCCTTAGAATAAGGCAGAGAACGCTCTTTTATGGAACATCACCAGGAGAGACCCAAAGATGAAGTGTAAACATTACATGGTGTCCGCGCCGACTTATGTGCTTGATACTGCGCCGCTATCGGAGGCTGTGTCGCTCATGATCCGCAAACACATGCAGGATCTGATGGTGGTCAACGACCGGCTTGAATTTATCGGGACGATTAATTCGTTTATGTTCTCCAAGATGCTGTTGCCTCCCAATCCACAGCTTCCGGACGATGCGGAGAACGAGTCTGCTGAGGATGTTGATAACCGGCTGATTCCTCATTTGCACCGCAAGGTAGGCGATTTCGCAGCTTCTCATCCAGTGGTTGAGCCGGAAGCGCCATTGTCGGATGCACTGCGATTATTGTCGGAAGGGTATATCCGGTTGCCGGTGGTAGATGCGGATCGTAAATTGGTCGGTTCTCTGTCTTCGCTCACTATTCTCCGGCGATTCCGGTTCTAGTCCGCTTTCAAAGCAGGCTGCCGGTCTTTAGGGCCGGCTGGAAGCCGGCGCCATCTCGCTGATTTGTGTCTTAAATGATTGAACTGGTTGCTGTTTGTAAGATTTTCCATCAGGATCAGCCCAACGAGTGCCGGGCGCTGCATGAGATCAGTCTAACCTTGGATCGCGGCGGTATCACTGTATTCAAGGGGCCCAGTGGTTCGGGTAAAACCACGTTGCTTACCGTGATTGGGGGGTTGGCGCGGCCGACGAGCGGGCGGATTGCCTTGGATGGACGCTTGCTTTCTAACTTGCCAGAGCGCTTTTTGACCGAGGTCCGGAGACATCACTTCGGCTTCGTATTTCAGCAATTCAACCTGATCCGGGGCCTGAGTGTGCTGGAGAATGTGATGCTGCCGGCCTATCCACTGGGCCGGCCTTACCGGGAACTGGTTAAAGCGGCGCGCGAGTTGTTAGATCGCTTCGGATTGGGCGGAAAAGCCACCAGCCGGGTTGAATGGCTGTCCGGTGGTGAGGCGCAACGCACTGCCCTGGCGCGCGCCCTGATCAATAATCCGGCAACGGTGATTGCCGACGAGCCAACCGCAAATCTTGACAGTGCGCTGTCGCAGGAAGTATTGGCGCTATTTGATACGCTGGCCGTTCAGGGCCGCACTGTGTTGATCAGCAGCCACGATCCCTTGGTGTTTGGGGCGAGTTGCGTTAATCGGGTTATCGAATTGCACGATGGGCGATTGGTGGCCGGTTCGGTGATGTGACCTCCAACGCGGCAGGTGTCTTGGCACATAGGCTCTAGCTCAGGAGGTTGATCTGCGGCTCGCCAGCCAATCGCGAACGGCGGGGCCAGTGCCAATGGTCCAGGGTTTCAACCGCTCGACCGGTACCCGCTTGATGCCGGCCAGCTCCTCACCAAGCTGGATCTCGCCGCGGGCCGGCACATGGAAGGCTAGCAACAGCTGATTCATCTCGAAGAAGGGGTAATAGCCGATAAAATATGCAGTTTCGGCGTTCAGGCCCAGTTCTTCCTGTACTTCGCGCAGCACGGCTGCATCGGGTGTTTCGCCTTTTTCCAAAAAGCCGGTAATCAGGCCGAACATCTTCTCTGGCCAGCCGTGGTTGCGGGCCAGAATCACCGCGCCGTCCACTTCGACGATAGCCGCGACCACTGGAATCGGATTATCCCAGTGAATATAAGGGCAGTCAGGTCCACTGCAGCGTTGCCGGAGCTGGCCAGCAACTTCCGCAGTTTGCAATGGGCTGCCGCATTGGGGACAAAAGTGGATTTGCATAGTGGGGGACCCATCCTGTCGTGGTGAATGTGCTTTTATTAGCGGCAACAGCGCCGGTGCGATTCTGTTGAGATCATGATCTATAATTTTACTACGGCAGCCGCTACCGCTGCCGTTTTGATTTTGGAGAACGGCTTGCGAACGGTTTGTCCCAGAAAGGCGTACCTTCCGCAAGCCGGTTTGCAACCATTGAGCATAACCGGTCATCCGGCTTTGCAGCGAAATCTTTATAATGAAAACACGCCATTTTCTCAGCTTGTTTGACCTAACGCCGGCCGAATTGCAGCAGATCCTGCGGCGCGCTAATGAACTCAAGATATTGCGTCAGCGTGGAGAATACTACGCGCCGTTTCCAGGTAAAGTATTAGGCATGATCTTTGAGAAAGCATCGACGCGTACCCGGGTCTCCTTCGAGGCTGGCATCGCGCAGCTTGGCGGTAGCGCGATTTTCCTGTCGCCGCGCGATACTCAACTGGGTCGAGGTGAACCGGTCGAGGATACCGCCCGGGTGCTGTCGGGCATGGTCGACCTGATGATGATCCGCACCTTTGCCCATGCCAGTATTGAGCGGTTTGCTGAATACTCGACTGTGCCGGTGATCAATGGATTGACCGATTACAATCATCCCTGCCAATTGCTGGCGGATTTGCAAACGTTCATCGAACAACGCGGGGGGATTCAGGGTCGAACCGTGGCTTGGATTGGCGACGGTAATAATATGTGTAACAGTTATCTCAGCGCCGCTTGTCAATGTGATTTCCAGTTGCGCATTGCAGTTCCGCCGGGTTATGAGCCAGATGCTGAATTGCTGCAACGCGCCGCGGGGCGGGTAGTTTTGTTGCGCGATCCATTGCTTGCAGCGCGCGATGCCGATTTGGTGACGACCGATGTGTGGTCGAGCATGGGCAAGGAAGAGCAGCAACAGCGGCGGCAGCGTGATTTTTCACCGTATCAGGTGACCGCTGAAATCATGGCTCAAGCTAAGCCTGATGCCCTTTTTCTGCATTGTCTACCCGCCCATCGAGGCGAAGAAGTCAGCGCGGAGGTCATCGACGGACCGCAAAGCCGGGTATGGGATCAGGCCGAGAACCGTTTGCATGTCCAGAAGGCGCTGATGGAGTTTCTGCTGCTGGGCGGAAATACGCCTGCTTGATGATTTATGATTTGACAGAAACCCGTCAAATCCGGCTTTCCCCTCTTTCGATAAAGAGAGGTGGCGTGTAGCCCCAGAATGGTTTGAACATGGTGAGTCCCATTGATGAAAGACTATGCGCTGATCCTGATCGGAACGATCCTGGTCAATAATTTTGTGTTAGTGAAGTTTCTGGGACTGTGTCCGTTCATGGGCGTATCCCGCAAGCTGGAAACCGCCTTGGGCATGGGGCTGGCGACGACTTTCGTGCTGACGTTGTCGTCCATTTGCGCTTATCTCAGCGATGAATATCTGCTAGCGCCGCTTGGATTGGAGTATCTGCGAACCATCGCCTTTATTTTGGTGATTGCCGTGGTTGTCCAATTTACCGAGATGGTGGTGCATAAGACCAGTCCGCTTCTCTATCAGGTGCTGGGAATTTATCTGCCGCTGATCACCACCAACTGCGCCGTGTTGGGTGTTGCTCTGCTTAACGTGCAGACCCGGCATGGCCTTATCGAATCCGGCTTGTACGGCTTTGGCGCAGCGGCCGGTTTTTCATTGGTGATGGTGTTGTTTGCCGCCATGCGCGAGCGCATCGTAGTAGCGGATGTGCCGATACCGTTTCGTGGAGCGGCGATCACGCTGGTGACTGCCGGGTTGATGTCATTGGCGTTTATGGGTTTTGCCGGTTTGGTCAGAGGTTGATGAGAGATGATTGCCGCAATTGTGGTGCTGAGTGTAATGGCCGGCGTTTCCGGCTTGTTATTGGGTTTTGCTGCGGTCCGCTTTAAGGTGGAAGGCGACCCGATTGTTGACAAAATCGACGCCATTTTACCGCAAACCCAGTGCGGGCAATGCGGCTATCCAGGGTGCCGGCCCTATGCGGAAGCCATCGCCGCTGGTGAAGCGGATATCAACCAATGTCCACCGGGTGGTGAAAACGGTGTCACCGCCTTGGCTGATCTATTGGGCCGCGATCCCAAGCCGCTCAATGCTGAGCATGGGGCCGTGAAACCGAAAATGGTGGCGGTGATCGACGAGCAGAATTGCATCGGCTGCACTTTGTGCATCCAGGCGTGCCCGGTGGACGCCATTCTTGGCGCGGCCAAGCACATGCATACCGTGATTGCCAGCGAGTGTACCGGTTGCGAATTGTGCATCGCTCCCTGTCCGGTGGATTGCATTGACATGATTCCGGTCGCGCAGACGATCACTACCTGGAAATGGACTTATCCTGCCGTGACCGCTAAAGCTGCCGCATGAGCCGCTTGTATCCCTTCCACGGCGGGTTGAAAACCGTTCGCCATAAAACTGAATCCAATCAATGGCCGATCCAGCAGGCTGCCTTGCCGCGCTGGCTGACCGTGCCGTTGCGTCAGCACATTGGCGCCATTGCCAAACCGCTGGTGCAGGCCGGCGACCGGGTGCTAAAAGGGCAGATGATCGGCCAAGCGGATGGCTATATCAGCGCTGCCGTTCATGCGCCCACATCCGGAGTAGTGGCAGCAGTGGAGACCCGGCCCGTACCGCATCCTTCCGGGTTGCCAGACCTGTGCGTCGTTATCGACAGCGACGGTGAGGAGTGCTGGATCGAGCATGAACCGGTGGATTATCGCGCATTGCATCCCAGCGAATTGCGCAATGTCTTGCGTAACGCGGGCATTGTCGGCTTGGGCGGGGCGGCATTTCCCAGTGCAGTCAAGCTCAATCTCAGCGGGCAGTGCGAACATCTCGATACTTTGATCCTGAATGGCGCTGAATGCGAGCCGTGGATCACCTGTGATGACCGGTTGATGCGCGAGCGGGCAACCGGCATCGTCGCTGGGTTGCAGGTTATGACCTGCCTGCTCGAACCCCGCGAAGTGCTGATTGGCATTGAGGACGACAAGCCGGAAGCCATCGCCGCTATGGCCGAAGCCTGTGCAGGAACCGGCTATCAAGTCCGGCCCATACCGACCCGTTATCCCAGCGGTAGCGTCAAACAACTGGTTAAGCTGTTGACCGGAAAAGAAACGCCGGTTGAGGGCTTGCCGGTCGATGTCGGGGTGCAGTGCTTCAACGCCGCGACGGCGTACACCGTTCATCGTGCTATTGATCATGGCGAGCCGGTTATTTCCCGGGTGGTGACGGTGACCGGTCATGTGAGCCAGCCCGGTAATTTCGAAGCGCTGCTCGGTACATCGTTTGCAGATTTGGTCGAGCAATGCGGCGGTTATCGGGAGGGGGTAGAGCGGTTGATCATGGGCGGACCAATGATGGGGTTTGCCCTGCACAGTGACGAAGTGCCGCTGACCAAGGCTGCCAACTGCATTCTAGCGGCCAGCGCCGCCGAACTGACCCCGGCGCAGCCGGTGATGCCCTGCATTCGTTGCGGTGCCTGCGTGGATGTATGCCCTGCAGATCTGCTCCCTCAGCAATTGTATTGGCATGCCCGTGCCAAGGAATTCGATAAGGCACAGGATTACCATCTGTTTAGCTGCATCGAATGCGGTTGTTGCAGCGCGGTCTGCCCCAGCCATATCCCGCTGGTGCAGTATTACCGTTATGCCAAGAACGAAATCTGGGCGCAGGAGAAGGAAAAACAAAAGGCTGAGTTAGCCCGGCAACGCCATCAGGCCCGGTTGGAGCGGCTGGAGCGTGAAAAGCAAGAGCGTGAAGCCAAACTGAGGCAAAAAGCGCCTGCTAAAACGATTAAGGCGGCAGAAGCCAGTGAAGCGGGTATTAAGCTGGATATCGAAGCGGCGGTGGCGCATGCCAAGCCGCACCCTCCGTCCTCAATCTCCTCCCGCGCAGAGGAGGGGGAGTCTATCACTGACTATTCCGCGAGAACTCCTGCGCTCCCTGTAGCGGAGGGTGGAAACCAGGAACCTGAACCGCTATCCAGCAAGCAGGACGCCTAAACATCATGCGTTTTAAGATTGTTACGTCTCCACACATTTCACAGGATGTGAGCGTTGGCCAGATGATGCGCCGCGTGCTGTATGCGATGATTCCCGGCATTGCGGCACTCACTGGGTTTTTCGGCTGGGGTATTCTCATTAATCTGGTGATCGCGACTGCCGTTGCGCTGCTGGCGGAAACGGTGATGCTGACGGTACGCGGCAGGCCGTTGGCGCTGCATCTCAGCGACTTCAGCGCCGTGGTTACTGCCTGGCTGCTGGCGGTGGCGCTGCCGCCGCTGGCACCGTGGTGGCTGACAGCCCTTGGTATCTTTTCAGCTGTCGTTGTCGCTAAGCATTTGTACGGAGGGCTGGGCTATAACCCGTTCAATCCGGCGATGGTCGGTTATGTGGTGTTGCTGATTTCCTTCCCCCGCGAAATGAGCACTTGGTTAATCCCGCATGGTTTGGGCCAGCCGCATGCCTTGAGTTTTCTGGAAACGCTGCGGGTAATTTTCAACAGTGAATGGCCGGCGCGTTTTGCCCTGGATGCCTTGACCGGCGCGACCCCGCTGGATGCGTTGCGTACTCAGATTGGGCTGGGATTGACCGTGACCGGGATTCGCAACAGCCCTGTATTTGGCATCATTGCCGGCCAAGGCTGGGAATGGGCGGCGTTGGGCTTTCTGGCAGGCGGGTTGTGGCTGGTTTACACTCGGACGGCAGATTGGCGGATTCCGGCTGGGATGCTGGGCGGGCTGGCGATAATTGCCACGATATTCTATCTAGCCGATCCACAACATTATGCCCCGCCGTGGTTTCATATCTGGAGCGGCGCAGCAATTTTCGGCGCCTTTTTCATTGCCACTGACCCGGTCACCGCCAGCACCACTGCGCGTGGCCGGCTGATCTATGGAGCGGGTATCGGTGTCCTGGTGTACATCATTCGCGGCTTTGGCGGCTATCCCGATGGCGTTGCTTTTTCAGTATTACTCATGAACATTGCTGCGCCGGCGATTGACCTTTACACCCAGCCCCGGGTGTTTGGAGCCCGGCGCGGATGAAGAAGATTGCGCGCAGTATGGGCATTGCCGCCCTGATCCTCACTGGATTCGCCGTGGTTGGTACGGGACTGGTGGCCATCACCTACAGCGGTACCAAAAATATCATTGCCGAGGCGCAACGGGCGGCGCTGGAGGCCAGCCTCAATCAACTGGTGCCGGCGGATCGTTACGACAACCGGGTGACGGAAGACCGTCTTGACATCGTTGCGCCGGAGTGGCTGGGTACCGATCAGCCCGTCACGATTTATCGGGCACGTAAGAATGGTCAACCGGTCGCGCTGTTTGCCACGCCCACTGCGCCGGATGGTTACAGCGGACCCATTCAACTGCTGATTGGCGTGTATGCCGATGGAACCCTAGCCGGAGTGCGGGTGTTGGCCCACAAGGAAACGCCGGGCTTGGGCGATGGTATCGAGGCGAGGCGTTCGCCGTGGATTCTGGCGTTTACCGGCAAGTCGCTGACCGATCCACCTCTGGAGCAGTGGAAGGTGAAAAGGGATGGCGGCGCGTTCGATCAACTGACGGGCGCGACCATTACGCCACGCGCGGTGGTCAAGGCAGTCCGGCGATTTCTGGAGTATGTCCAGAAGCATCAGGAGCAATTGTTTGCTCCGGCGGCAGGCGCGAAGTGAGGAACAGCTATGAACGAAACCGGCTACTTGAAAATCCTTAAAGACGGTGTTTGGACCCAGAATACCGGATTTGTAGCTTTGCTGGGGTTATGTCCCTTGCTGGCGGTGTCCAATTCCGTGGTCAATGGACTGGGGCTGGGGTTGGCGACGCTGCTGGTGCTGCTTATTTCTAACGTCGCGGTATCGCTGATCCGCAATCTAGTGCGGCCCGAGGTGCGGATTCCGGTTTTTGTATTGGTGATTGCCTGCGTGGTGACTGCGGTGGAATTGGCAATGCATGCTTTCCTGCCGGGCCTGTACACCGTGCTGGGCATATTCATTCCATTGATTGTCACTAATTGCTGTGTAATTGGTCGCGCTGAGGCGTTTGCTTTCAAGCACAAAGTTGCTAAGTCAGCAGTGGATGGGATCGCGACAGGTCTGGGATTTATGCTGGCGCTGACCCTGCTGGGAGCGGTGCGCGAAGTGGTAGGGCAGGGGACGCTCTTCAGTCAGGCGGATTTGCTGTTTGGCGAGTTTGGCAAGGAGTTAACGTTGCATCTGGCCGATAACTATCGCGGCTTTCTGCTGGCGATTTTGCCGCCGGGCGCGTTCATTGGTTTAGGTTGCCTGATCGCGCTTAAAAATGTCATTGACTCGCGCATCCAGCATCGCGCCACTGCGCAACCAGTGGCAGTGCTAATCGAAGCCAAGCCTTGAATTCCATATACCTAAGACTGCCGGACATTCCTTAATACACCCTCGCGTGCGTAGGACTGGGGTAACGCATGATCGCTTTTGATGAGTCAGTTTGTGGCAACCTTGGCGGGTAATCACTCGTTTTGTTGATGCAAGAGTGAATTTTGCTGGGTGGAGCATTTGCCCGTTGGGGCGAATGGCGTTAGATTGACAAGTCCCCAACCGCAGCCCAAAAGCCCATGTCAAAAATTACTAAAAGCATCTATCGCGTCCTCTTCGTCAACCAAGGCAAGCTTTATGAACTCTATGCCCGGAACATTCATCAGGCGGACTTGCATGGCTTTATCGAAGTCGAGGAACTGATTTTCGGTGAGCGTTCCGGCGTATTGGTCAACCCAGCTGAGGAACGGTTGCAGACTGAATTTGCCGGTGTGCAGCGGACCTTCATTCCGATGTACTCAGTCGTGCGCATTGATGAGGTGGAACGGGAGGGTGTCAGCAAAATCCGCCCGGCAGAAGGCGGCGACAATGTAACGCCATTTCCACAACCTGCATTCCCGCCCGGTGGAAACCGGAGCAAGGATTAAAGCTGTTTTGGCAACGCTTTCTTAAACAGAGGTCATCATGGAAACGGCAGCATGGTGGGAAGTGCTACTGGGTGGAGTAGCGGCGTTACTGGTGATTTTGTGGTTCCGGCCCGGTATCAAGGCCGCTATCGAGCGCGGCAAAACGGCCAAGAAAGACTGGCCAGCGGTATTGATCCCCATTGGTTTGGTGGTGCTGTTCGTGATTTTACTGATTCAGATGGTACGCTGAAATAACTGCCGGTGCTGGCATTCTGGTCAGTGTCTCTATCGTAGTAACTGGTTCTTTAATCATTTCAAAATAAAACAATCCCCTGAAAATGCCGCAATTCTAAGATAGGAAAAGATTCAATTTTTTGCGGCAAATCAGGAAAGGCATTTACGTTTCACCCGTCATCATGGGCAGATGTGGATGGAAATATATTGCTGTGATTGATTTTGCTGCTTTCGCCTATCATGATTGGTAGGCGCGGATTGAAAAAAACCTTAGGTTTTTTCCAGATTCGCCCGCCATCATGGGCGGACGTGGATTAAAACGAACATCATCTTAGTGATGTTTCGCCCGCCATTATGGGCGGGTGCGGATTGAAACCCAACTCATATCCAAGGAGTGTATTTATGAATCATCCTTCCTTTCCTCGTTGCCTGTTGGCGGTAGCTCTGGCTGGGGGCTTGAGCCTGAGCAACTTGGCTGGTGCTGTTGACACGATCAAGATCGGTATCGCGGGTCCGATGACCGGTGGCTATGCCGCATTTGGTGAGCAATTCTGGCGTGGCGCTAGCCAGGCGGCTGAGGACATCAATGCTGCTGGCGGTATCGACGGCAAGCAGATTGAGCTGGTCAAGGGTGATGATGCCTGCGAACCTAAGCAGGCGACAGCCGTTGCTAACCGGTTGCTGGACCAGGACAAGGTGGCAGCTGTCGTTGGCCACTTCTGTTCTTCCTCCACCATCCCGGCTTCCGAAGTTTATGCCGATGCAGGTGTCTTGGTGATTACCCCCGGTTCCACCAATCCCCAAGTGACCGAGCGTGGTCTGCCAACAGTGTTCCGCATGTGCGGACGTGATGACCAGCAGGGTCCTTTGGCCGCTGACTTCATCGTCAACGAACTTAAAGCCAAGAAAATCGCCGTGGTGCATGATAAGGACACCTACGGACAGGGCATCGCCGATGCGATGCGCGCCCGGCTGAAGGAATTGAACGCCGACGACCGGGTTGTACTGTACGAGGGACTGACCCGCGGTGAAAAGGACTTCAACGCCTTGGTAACCAAGATCAAGGCAGCGGATGCAGATACAGTGTATTTCGGTGGTCTGTACAACGAAGCGGGGCCGCTGCTGCGGCAATTGCGTGAGCAGGGCCTGAAAGTCAACTTTCTTTCCGGTGATGGCAGTCTCGATCCAGCCATTGTTACCACGGCCGGTGGTCCGCAGTTTGTCGAGGGCGCTTACATGACCTCGGTTCGCGAGGCGCGCAACATTGCTTCTAGCCAGGACGTGGTCAAGAAAATGAAGGAGGCTGGCTTTGACCCCGCTGGCTTCACTCTGTATGCCTACGCCGCGCTGGAAGCCATTGCCGCCAGCATGAATGGCGCCAAGACCGGTGACGGTATGAAACTGGCCGAATGGCTCAAGGCCCACACTGTTCCGACCGTACTGGGTCCTAAGACCTGGGATGCCAAAGGTGATCTCAACGAAACCAGTTTCTCGCTGTTCGTTTGGGGGCCGGACGGTAATTATACGGAAATGCAGAAGTAATCCCTGCCTCTCTGCCCTCCCCTGGCGGGGGAGGGCCGCCGCTTCTTCCTATCATTCACTCGGCAACCTGATCCGCATGGACTGGCATATTCTCGCCCAACAATTGGTCAATGGCCTAACGCTGGGCTCCATCTATGGCCTGATCGCCATCGGCTACACCATGGTGTATGGCATCGTCGGTATGATCAACTTCGCTCATGGCGATGTGTATATGATCTCGGCGTATGTGACCGCCATTTGTCTGGCTGTGCTGTTCTCCTTCGGTATCGACTCGCTGCCTTTTGCCTTGCTGGTGACGCTGGCGGTGACCATGCTGATCACCGCTGCTTATGGCTGGACCATTGAGCGTGTTGCTTACCGCCCGCTGCGCGGTGCGCCCCGGCTAGCCCCGCTGATTTCCGCTATTGGCATGTCGCTGGTGTTGCAAAACGGAGTGCAATTAAGTCAGGGTGCTAAAACTCAGGGCGTGCCGAGCCTGATCCCGGCGACGCTGCGTTTCGGCGAAGGAAATGACTTCGTGCAGATCACCCTGGTGCAGCTCATGATTATCGTGGTCTCCCTGACCAGCATGGCGGCGTTAACCTGGCTGATCCAGCGTACCTCATTAGGCCGGCAATGCCGCGCGACGCAGCAGGACCGGCGGATGGCAGCGATTCTCGGTATTAACACCGACCGGATCATCTCCACGGTGTTCGTTATCGGTGCGGCCATGGCAGCGATTGCCGGGGTGTTGGTTACCTTGAATTATGGCTCCTTTGATTTCTACATTGGCTTTGTTACGGGTATTAAAGCCTTCACTGCTGCGGTCCTGGGCGGCATCGGCTCGCTGCCGGGCGCGATGCTGGGCGGCCTGATTCTCGGCTTGTCGGAGGCGCTGTTCTCCGGCATGGTCAATACTGATTATAAAGATGTGTTTGCCTTCTCATTACTGGTGCTGGTGCTGATCTTTCGCCCCACGGGCCTGCTCGGTAAACCGGAAGTGGAGAAGGTGTGATGCCGTTCACTACTGCATTACCCGCTACCACTGGAGTCCGTTGGACTCTGGTTTTCCGTCAAGCCGTTCTGGAAGCAACGGCTGCTTTCGCACTGGCGCTCTTGCTACTGGGTCCCATTGTTGGCCTGGTGCTGGATGGCTATGAAGTCAAGAATGAATTGCAACGCCCGTTGCTGATCGCTGCGATCATCGCTATAGGCCGGTTCCTGGTGGCCCTGGCGATGCATACGCCAGCCGGGCAGGCTATGCTCGAACGATTTAACGCCCGCCGCCGCCAGCCGGGCGTGCTGGTGGTCAGCATCCCGGAGAGCAACCGGCAACGCTGGTGGTTGCTGGTCATTATCGCCCTTGCTCTGAGCTTGCCGTTTTTGGCCAGTAAATATTGGCTGACCGTGCTGATCCAAGCCATGATCTATGTGTTGCTAGGTCTGGGTCTAAATATCGTGGTTGGGCTGGCTGGCTTGCTCGATCTCGGTTATGTCGCTTTCTATGCGGTTGGTGCTTACGGGTTAGCCCTGGGCGCGCAGTATCTCGATCTGGGTTTCTGGAGCGCGCTACCGCTGGCAGCAATGCTGGCAGCGCTGTTTGGCTGCATACTCGGCTTCCCAGTGTTACGGATGCATGGTGATTACTTGGCGATTGTTACCTTGGGCTTTGGCGAGATCATTCGCCTGGTGCTGAACAACTGGCTGGAATTCACCGGCGGCCCTAACGGTGTCGCTGCTCCAGCCCCGCAATTGTTCGGTCTGGAATTCACCCGCACCGCCAAGGAGGGGGGGGTGCCCTTTCATGAATATTTCCAAATTGCTTACGATCCAACGCACCGCTTTATCTTTATCTATTTAGCGCTGTTTCTGATCGTCTGCCTGATGGTGGTGGTGGTCACCCGCCTGCGTAACATGCCGGTAGGCCGTGCTTGGGAGGCGTTGCGCGAGGATGAAATCGCTTGCCGTGCGTTGGGTATCAACCACGTCCTGGTTAAATTGTCGGCTTTCATGATGGGGGCGACCGTCGGTGGTATCGCTGGGGTATTCTTTGCAACGTACCAAGGCTTCATCAACCCGACCTCATTCAATTTTTTCGAATCGGCGTTGATTGTCGCCATTGTGGTGCTGGGCGGATTGGGTTCCACCACGGGAGTGATTGTAGCGGCGGTGGTTCTGACCATTTTACCTGAGTTATTGCGCGCCTTTGCTGACTATCGGGTATTTACCTTCGGCGTGCTGATGGTGTTGATGATGATCTGGCGGCCACGAGGCTTGATCCGCCCAAGGCGGCGTGCTTTCGAGGTCAAAGGGTTGTGCCCATGACGATCGATCCGATTCATCCGCCGATATTGGAAGTGGCCGGATTAACCATGCGCTTCGGCGGCATTCTGGCTCTCAACGATATCAGCTTCGAGGTCAAGCAAGGTTCCATCTCCGCCTTGATTGGTCCCAATGGCGCGGGCAAGACGACGGTATTCAATTGTTTGACCGGCTTCTACAAAGCAACTGAAGGTCAGATTGTGCTGCATACTCCCCGTGCCGCCATCGACCTGATTAATATCCTTGGTCAGCCATTCCGGGCCAGCGATTTCATCAACCCGGCAGCCTTTGCTGACCGGTTGTATTACAAAATGTTCGGCGGCACCCACCGGGTGACGCGGGCAGGGATAGCGCGCACCTTCCAGAATGTGCGGCTGTTCAAGGAGATGACTGCTATTGAGAACCTGTTGGTCGCTCAGCACCTGCAACTCAATCGCCATCTGATGGCGGGTTTGCTGCAAACCGCCGCTTACCGGCAGTCGGAACGCGACGCGCTGGAGCGCGCATATGCTTGGCTCAAGGTGTTTGGACTTGCGGAGGATGCGAACCGGCTGGCGGGAGAGTTGCCCTACGGTCACCAGCGCCGATTGGAAATCGCCCGGGCCATGTGTACCGGCCCTCGGTTGCTGTGTCTCGATGAACCAGCCGCCGGATTGAATCCGCGCGAAACGGCAGAATTAAGTGAGTTGATTCGCCGGCTACGCGACGAACACGAAGTCACGATTCTGCTGATTGAACATGATATGGGTCTGGTGATGGGGTTATCGGAGCATATTGTGGTGTTGGATTATGGCGAAGTCATTGCGGACGGTGATCCGCGCACCGTGGCGCATCATCCGGCCGTACTGGCAGCTTATCTTGGAACCGAAGCGGTAAACGACGATGAGTCATAGCAAGCCGTTGTTGCAAATCCATGAATTGGATGCCCGCTACGGCCCGGTTCAGGCGTTGTGCCAGGTCTCTTTGTCCATTGATTCCGGCGAGATCGTGACTCTGATCGGCGCCAATGGAGCAGGTAAGTCGACATTATTGATGAGTTTGTTTGGTGATCCGCTACCTGCCGGCGGCTGGATCCGCTACCAGGGCCGTGACATTACGGGCCTGCCAACTCACGAGATTGCCAAGATGGGTATCGCACAGGCCCCGGAAGGACGGCGGATCTTTGCGGCGATGAGCGTTGAGGAAAATCTATTGATGGGGGCAATTCCAGTAGGGGCCGATCATGTGGATGCTGACTTGATCAAGGTGTTCGAACTGTTTCCACGTTTGAAGGAACGGCGCAACCAGCGGGCTGGCACCCTCTCTGGCGGTGAACAGCAGATGCTGGCGATTGGCCGGGCGCTCATGAGCCGGCCACGCCTCCTATTGCTGGATGAACCTAGTTTGGGACTGGCGCCATTGATGGTCCAGCGCATTTTCGCCACGATCCGCGAAATCCGTGAGAGCGGCGCGACCATTTTTCTGGTGGAACAGAATGCGCATCATGCGCTGAAACTGGCCCAGCGTGGCTACGTGCTGGTCAACGGCGAAATTCGTCTATCAGGAACCGGCGAGGAACTGCTGGCGGACCCCGAAGTGCGGCGGGCTTATCTGGGCGGTCAAGGCTGATTCCACTATAACGACCCCCGCGCCTCCCAGGACGGTGAGATAATTTGCTCAGACCGCTTGCGGCAGACCGCTTCCAGATCCTTGAGAATTGTCTCCATGCCGATTAGCTTTTCCAAAATAGCGCGGATATCACGCAGAGTGAAAATAACATCGACATCCATTTCCAGATACTTCTCGCGTTCAACATATTCCGCTTGCTCGATTGCGGCCTGTATACTCTCTGATTTGTCTACATGAGTGCCCAATAGACGGATGAATACCCGCAACTTCTGCCGCTGTTGACTCAACCATTCGTTGTACAGGTAAAACATTTCGTAACCGTCTTCAATCGAATAGGCTTTATAGCGGAATTTCAGCTTAAGGTCCTCAAAAGTTCTGCGCCGGAGAACCTTACCTGCTTTCCAGTCGTCGATGGTTTGCTGGAATTCGATCGGTAAGAAATCCACATCTGCTTCGATGCGATTCTTAATAAATTCCAGATCGTGGACCTCTTTTTCAACACGTTCTGCAGTGGAACGGACTTGCTGATGTACAGCTCCAACATGGCTCGTGGTCTTAGAATGCAACTGGCCTGGCGCCGGGACAGCTAACTGCTTGCCTTCACGCTCTGCTTCAACCCACTCAGCAATCGCATCCTCGACTGCGCGCAACCGCTCCTCACTTGCCTGGGTCTCTCGGCGATCTTCACTGACACGTTGTTGTCGCGCCCGTTCAGCTTCGGCTTGCTCAGCGGCTGCCCACTCAGCGATGGCTTGTTCGACAGCAGCTTTCTCCGCTGCTGCTTTCTCATTGATGGCTTTCTCAACTGCCGCTCGCTTTGCGGCCAATCGCTCCGCTGCTGCTCGCGTAATCGCGGCCTTGTCTGCTGCGGCCTTGTCTGCTGCGGCCTTGTCTGCTGCGGCCTTGTCTGCTGCGGCCCGTTTAATAGCCAACAGCCGTTCTTCAATGATGTGTTTTCGCTGCCGGCTGTAGCGTAAGAGCAGCCAGCCGCCGCCGCCCATGATCATGGCGATTCCTAATAGCACGATCATGCTGGTGATTTGCCAACTATTCATGGGTTTCTTGTCCAAATAATTGAGTAAGATAAATTTTCACCACAATTATCCGATTTTGCCCTCAAAACCAGATCCTCTTGCCTTTTGTTATATTTCGCCTCCGAATAACTCTAGCAGCCGAGGCAGCAAGAGTGCGAGTTCTCCAGTCATTAATGCAAATTCGGCATCGAATACAGCCTCTGGAGAATCGGTTGCCGTCTCTTGCAATGACTCACGCACTACGTCGAGAAATTGCAGACGGCGCACAGTCAGCGCTTCGTCCAGCACGAACGCCAGCCGTTCGTTCCAAAGCAAACCCAGGCGAGTAACCTGTTTGCCGGCATCCAGATGGGCGCGGATCTCATCGCCAGTCAGATCTTGACCCCGGCAACGCACTACGCCGCCGGCCTCTCCAATCTCACGCAATTCACACGTATCACCCAAGACAAATCCAGTTGGTGCCGAGCCTTCCACCAGCCAGCCAGTCATCACTGCTGCTATTGATTGTTTGACTTTGGGTGGTGCGATGGGCAGTGAACCGAGGGTTTCGCGCAACGTTCCAGTGATTTCCTCTACTCCGCGTGGGCTGGCGCTGTCGACCACCAGCCATCCTGTTGCTAAGTCCAGGTAAGCATAGCTAAGCCGGCTACGGGTGAGTGCGCGTGGCAGTAACTCCTGAATCAGTTGATCGCGTAGATCCAGCCTTTCCCGCCGCCGCACGGGCCGGTGCTGTTCATCTTCAATCAAAGTGATGCGCTCAGCCAGTGCTTGGTTGACCACAATCGAGGGGAGAACCTTTTCTTCGGTTCGCAGGCACAATAGCCAGCGTCCAGCTACGGCATGAACCTGATCGTGGGCCTTGCGGCCCAATGGCGGTGTCCAACCAGCCGTACGAGGCTGATGACTCGGACAAGGTTGAAAAGCACGCTGCTCTAACTGTGTTGCTAAATCTTCAACGGTCAGAGGAAGGGGCTCGACCAGACGGAACAGGCTGAGATTTTTAAACCACATGAAAAGTATCCGTGTTTGCGAAAATGTCAATTATCGGTCAAGGTCCAGCTATCGCCAAGTTGACAGGCTTTATCCATTTCGCATAATAAAAAATCCGCGGCAACATATTGCACTGCAACAAATATCGCGCTATGCTGCAACTGCACAATTTCACTGCGGCCGGTAATTTTTGGGAGAAATCGCCATGAATAATGAGGTGTTGGCTAAAATGTCTGAGCAGTATCAAAGTTTTCTGAGCCCTGTTATTAAAGCCAATAAATTGTCCGCTGCCAATTTGGAGGCTTTGGTCAATTTCCAGATGAGCGCTTTGCAATCGTATGTCGATATGGCTATGTCACGAATGAAAGCCGCTGCCGATATCAATGATCCGGCGAGCTTGCAGGCTTTTCTGACCAGCCAGGCCGAGACTATTTCCAGCCTGAATCAGAAGTTTATGGACGATACGAAGGCATTAACCGATCTGATGGGGCGTTTCAAGACTGAGTTTGACAAGCTGGTGAAAGAAAGCCTGCCATCAAGCCAATGATGCGCTGAAGTGAAGTGGGACGGGTGTTTAGCCCCTCCCACCCGATGGAAACCGGTTTACTATTCCTCTTTTATTCTATGCCCAGAACCCGAATCGCCGCCGGTCTATCTGGCGGTGTGGATTCCTCGGTAGCCGCCCTGTTGCTGGTCGAGCAGGGATATGAAGTCCATGGCGTGTTCATGAAAAACTGGGAAGAATCCTTCGAAGCTGGTTATTGTGCCGCTGCCGAAGATATGGACGATGCGCACGCTGTCTGCGAGACACTGGGTATTCCGCTGCACACAGTCAATTTTGCTGTTGAATATCAAGAGCGGGTATTTCGCTATTTCCTTGATGAGTATCGTCAAGGCCGCACCCCAAACCCTGATATTCTGTGCAATACCGAAATCAAATTTCGAGCCTTTCTCGATCACGCCCGCCAGCTGGGCGCGGACGCTATCGCGACCGGTCACTATGTTCAAAGTATTCAGCGGGAAGGCCGCCAGCATCTGCTCAAGGGCCGCGACCCTGGTAAGGATCAAAGCTATTTCCTCTATGGACTGGATCAGGATCAATTGGCTAGCGCCCGGTTTCCAGTCGGTCATTTATTGAAATCCGAGGTTCGTGAACGGGCTGCTGCCGCTGGGCTGGTGACGCATGCGAAGAAGGATAGTACGGGCATTTGCTTTATTGGCGAGCGCCGGTTCCGGGAATTTCTGAATCGCTATTTGCCTGCCCGGCCGGGGCCGGTTTACACCGTCGACGGTCAATTGATGGGTGAACACGCCGGTCTGATGTTTCATACTATCGGTCAGCGCCAGGGATTAAGGATTGGTGGCCGGAAAGAGGGTAGCGGTGAACCTTGGTATGTGGCTGGAAAAAATCTGGAACAGAATATTCTGATCGTCGCTCAGGGCCATCATCACCCTGCTTTGTTTCATCGCCGGTTGCGCGCTTCGCAACTGCATTGGATTGCCGGTGAGTGGCCTGCTCTTCCTCTCGTCTGCGCCGCCAAAATCCGTTACCGCCAGCCGGATCAGGCTTGTGAGCTGAGAGCGCTGGAAGGGGATTACGCTGAAGTCTGTTTTACTGAGCCGCAGCGAGCGGTCACTCCTGGCCAATCGGTCGTGTTTTATCGGGAAAATGAATGTCTGGGCGGTGGAATCATTGAGACCGGCTACAATTGACCGGATTCCCTGATTCCACTGCCCAGACATTCATTTCCGTAACCCATCCCCCGAAACTCATGCCCAAAACTGACCATGATCGCGTCATCGCCTTGGCCGGCGTGATGCAAGCTGTTGATCTAGTGCGCAGCATCGCCCACCGCGGCCAAATTGACGCCGGCAATTTCGAGACCTGCATGACCAGTCTGCTTCAGGTTGATTCATCCAGCAGTATGGACGTGTATGGCGGTATGACCCGGCTCCATCCGGGCCTGCGCCTGCTTGAACAGCAACTCCATAATCCGCGTGATAAGGAACTGACTCGCTATGTGGTGACGTTGTTAAGCTTGGAACGTACCTTGGCGCGGCGAAAAGACCTGCTGGATGTTATTAGCGCTGGTATTCAGGATATTAAGCGGAATCTGGCGCATTTTCCGGTGACTCATAGCAACACCATTGCGCGGTTTGCGGAACTTTATCTGCAAACGCTCAGCACCCTGTCGCGGCGTATCATGGTGAGTGGTGCGCAGATTCACCTTAACAACCCGGAAAACGCCAATCGGATTCGAGCGCTGCTGCTGGCTGGGGTGCGAGCGGCAATCCTCTGGCGGCAAAGCGGCGGTACTCGGTTGGGCCTATTGCTGCGGCGCAACGTCCTTTTACGCGAAACCCGGTTGCTACTCGCTGAACTGGAGTGACTAACTCTTCCGGTAGGCTTCCATCACGTTGCGCAGTTGGCTGATTTTGTCCAGCATACGGCTGAGTTGCAATACATCAGTAATTTCCAGCGTTAGTCCCATGCGGGCAATCGAGGTCTCCCGGTCCGTCAGCGTATTGGCGCCTAGTACATTGACCTGCTCATTGGCGAGAATTGAGGCAATGTCCCGCAGCAAGCCTGAGCGGTCGTGGGCGATGATCATGATATCCACGGGGTAGGTGGCTGGTGTCTCACCCCAACTGACTTCAATGATGCGTTCGCTATGCTGGTTGGCTAACGCGAGCAGGTTGGTGCAATCTTGCCGGTGGATGGTGACACCGCGCCCCTGCGTGATATAGCCGGCGATCGGTTCAAAGGGAGCCGGTTGACAACAGTGCGCAATCTGCGTCATCAACTGTCCAACACCGCGAATTCGCACATCACCCTTGCTGAGTTCGGACGTTTTCGGTTTGCGTATCACTGGCAGACTGTCCCCGGCAAGCGGTGCCTGCGGTAACAGATCCTGCACTTTTGACACCACTTGGCCGGTGGTCAGCGCCCCGTGGCCAATGGTGGCGAACAACTCATCTGGCTTGGTGAAGCCGAGCCGCTCCGCAACTTTCTCCAGCTTGAGACTGCGGATGCCGAGTCGTTGGAATTCCCGCTCTAGGGCAGCGCGGCCTGCCGTAATGCTCTTGTCTTGATCTTGTTGAATAAACCACTGCCGGATTTTAGCGCGCGCCCGATTGCTCTTGACATAGCCCAGATGTGGACTGAGCCAGTCACGGCTAGGCCCGCTGGTCTTGGTGGTCAGTATGTCGACTTGCTCGCCATTTTTTAGTTCGTAGGTTAACGGGACAATGCGGCCGTTGACTTTGGCGCCGCGGCAACGATGCCCAACCTCAGTATGAACGTGATAAGCAAAGTCAAGCGGAGTAGCACCTTGTGGCAACTCGACAATAGTACCTTTGGGCGTGATGGCGTAAACCCGGTCTTGGAATGCCTCGGCTTTGAACCGCTCCAGCAAATCGCCGTCGTCGGTATCTCCTTCTCGATATTCCAGCATTTGCCGCAACCAGGCGATTTGTTGGGCCGCTGCCTCGCCTGGACCTTTATGACCACCCTCTTTGTAGCGCCAATGCGCGGCGATGCCTAATTCAGCGTTGCGGTGCATTTCAAAGGTGCGAATCTGTACTTCCAGGTTGCGGCCTTCCGATCCTACGACCGCTGTGTGCAGCGACTGATAGCCATTTGGCTTGGGGTGGGCAATATAGTCATCGAATTCCTGGTGGATATGATTCCAGTGGGCATGCACCACACCGAGTGCCGCGTAACAATCATTCACTGTCTCGACTAATATCCGTACCGCCCGCACATCGAAAATCTGCTCGAAAGACAGTTTCTTATGCTGCATTTTCCGCCAGATGCTATAGATATGCTTAACGCGGCCACTGACTTCGGCGCGGAGGCGGGCATCCCGCAAATAGGCACGCAGTTCTTCCATGGCATGGGCGATATATTGTTCCCGGTCAGCGCGGCGCTGATCAAGAGCTGTGGCCAATTGCTTGTAGGTGATCGGCTCCAGATAACGCAACGCCAGATCTTCCATTTCCCATTTGATGCGGCCGATGCCCAGCCGGTTGGCCAGTGGTGAAAATACATCGAGGGTTTCCCGGGCAATCCGTTGCTGTTCTTCTGGGGCTAGCTGCCCGAGCTGGCGCAGAATGTGAAGTTGCATCGCCAGTCGAATTAGCACCACACGCAGATCTTGGGCCATTGCTAACAGCATCTTGCGCAAGCTTTCCAGCTGACGGCCGATATGCTGGCTAGTCTGGTGCAGCTCACCAATTACATCGAGTTTAATAACGCCATCAACCAGATGGGCGACAGCTTCTCCAAACTGTTCCCGTATATCCAGCAGTGCGAGCTGCCCATCGGCTACGGTCTGGTGCAGCAATGCAGCGGCAGCAGTTTCGTGATCCATACCCAGGTCGGCTAAGAGATCGGCGACTGCCAACTCCGGATTGCCTCCCAGTTCGTAGGCGCGCCGCACAATTTCAATTTGTGCGGGCGTCCATTGGACATTGAGGGTATTTAGCCATGTGTCGAAATCCGCGCCTGCCAGCGCGGTTTGCCTGGAAGTGACCATATTGCATCCCCAAAAAGCGGCCTAAAATAGGCATGACGCTACCGCTGGAAAGCCAGCGGGGCGAGCAACGGGGTTTTTTGAAGCGGATAGCGGGTCGAAGGGTTATGTGGACTCCCGCCCGCTTAGAAACGGGTGGAAGCCTATTTTCACCTCTGGCAAAAGAACGCTGTATTCTTAGTTGTTCTTCGCGCCCTGATCGACCCATTTGCGCAGGAGTACAAGTTGCGCTTCTGGTAGTTTCACCTTGCCATGAGGCATCTGGATAGAGGGATCAACGCCAGGCCGGCCTTCGGCTAATCGGTTTAGACTGCTGTTGAGACTCTGGCCAGGAATGATGACCGGCCCCATTTTGGTGCCCTTCATCAGTTCCTCATACGTACCTACCGCCAGGCCGCTTTTCTGGTAGCCCTCGCCGTCGGGTGCGGTATGGCATTCCGCGCAGCTGGCTTTCATGATCGGCAATACATCCTTTTGGAAGCTGACGGGCTTCTCCGGTTTTTCCGTTGAGCAGCCCGCCAGCGCCCCTAGCCCCAAAATTAACGCGGATGCAAGCAGTTTACGAGAGTTCATGGATCGTCCTTTGGATAAGTTTAGACGGGTTTGGATGATACGATACGCATCTTATCAGACTCCGGGCATGCGCGGATGCTCTTCAGCCTGTGTAAGAACGGCCGGATCGGTAATCGGCTACATACAATTCGATCGGGGTCCTCTATAATTTAATTCTAATACATTAAGTAAGCGAATTTTAAACACCAAGTGGTTGTCTTTAAAGAGTCAATTCGTTTCAATATGGTTATGGAACTGGATTGATAGAATCGTTGTGTATCAGACGACCTCTACCAATAACCGCAAGAACCCTGAGAAAGGTTCGGGAGGATGGTAATGGCTCACATCGTCGTCATAGGCGCAGGTATTGGAGGTCTCTCATTCGCTTACGAGGCCCATGAGAAATTGGGCAAAACACATGAAATCACAGTTATCAATGCCAGTGAGGAGTTCCAGTACGTTCCATCCAATCCTTGGCTGCTGGTTGGCTGGCGTCGGCGCGGGGATATCGCGTTTCCTATCGGCCCCTATCTTGAAAAGCAAGGCATCCGCTTCATCGGCCGGCCTGTTCTCCATATTGATGCCGGGCATAACCGGATCACGGTACAAGGCGGGCAGGTGTTAGACTATGACTACCTGGTCATCACTACAGGCCCTAAGCTGGCCTTCGATGAAGTGCCCGGTGGCGGGCCGTTAAACGGCCATACTCATTCGGTATGCGCTGTGGATCATGCTCAGGCTGCCTATGAAGATTACGAAAAATTTTGCGATGATCCCGGGCCTGTCTTGGTAGGTGCCATGCCCATGGCGAGTTGTTTCGGGCCGGTTTACGAGAGCGCCTTCATCCTTGATGCCGACCTGCGCAAACGTAAACTGCGCAAACATGTGCCGATGACTCTGGTCACCAGCGAACCTTATATCGGCCACCTGGGTTTGGGTGGTGTTGGCGATTCTAAGGGTATGCTGGAATCGGAGTTGCGCAGCCGGCATATCAAATGGATCACCAATGCCAAGACAACCCGGGTTGAGTCTGACCATGCGATTGTCGAGGAGTACAATGATCGGGGGGAGGTCGTTAAGGAACATCAGGTGCCTTTTCGGTTCGCCATGACCCTGCCGGCATTTCGCGGTGTGGACCCGGTGGCTGCAGTGGATGGGTTATGCAATCCTCGCGGATTTGTGCTGATCGACGCCAATCAGCGCAGTCCGAAATACCGCAACATTTTCTCAGCAGGCGTGTGTGTAGCGATTCCGCCAGTCGAGACTACTCCAGTACCAACCGGTGCGCCTAAGACGGGCTACATGATCGAATCCATGGTGTCGGCGATTGTCCAGAATATCCAGGCCGATCTAAACGGCCAGCCAGCCACTGCCAAGGGTACCTGGAACGCCATTTGTCTAGCAGATATGGGTGATACCGGTGCGGCATTCGTAGCGCTACCGCAGATTCCGCCACGCAATGTCAGCTGGTTCAAGAAAGGCAAGTGGGTTCATTATGCTAAGATTGCTTTTGAAAAGTACTTTATCCATAAAATGAAAACTGGTGCGGCGGAACCAATCTACGAAAAATATGCCTTCCGGTTGCTCGGCATTGAACGGTTGGAATAGGCCAATATTTCTTTTCAATTCCTCACTGGCCTGATATGGATTGTCGTGGTGAACTGCAGCTTCCTGCGGCTGGCAGTCCTATCACGCGATATAATCCCATATAAGAAATTATCCTTAGAGCGATCGGCGTTATACTTAGCCGAACGATTGGCATACCTAGCGCTTGACCGCAGACGTTCACTGGTTTTTCAATCTCAGGTAATGTCATGATACTTGCTTGCAACTTCGTTATCAGGTGTTGCGGTCCGAAGTATCAAATGCTGCTGGGCGCGGCCTCCACCGTCAACACAACAGGATGAATAACGTGACGAGTCCGAAACTTAATCCCGAATTGCAACGCATTATTGAAGCACGCCATCATGATCCTTTTGCCGTGCTGGGCCGCCACCCTCAGGACAAGAAGGTTGTGGTACGCGCCCATCTGCCCTATGCCCAGGAAGTGCATATCGCCGAGGGCAATCTGTTGATGGAGCGCATTCCCAACACGGATCTATTCGAATGGCAGGGCAAAGTTGATCAGATACCGGAGCGGTATCGGCTGATCTGGCGTGATTCTGAGCATCACGAGCGTATTTCCTACGATCCTTACTGCTTTCCGCCGCAACTGCCTGATTTTGATCTGTACTTGTTTGGTGAGGGCAAACACTGGCATGCTTATCGCTTCTTGGGTGCGCACCAGCACGAGGCCGATGGGGTCGCTGGCGTTTTGTTCGCGGTTTGGGCGCCAAATGCAGAACGGGTCAGTGTGGTCGGTAGCTTCAACCGCTGGGATGGACGGATTCACCCAATGCGGGTGCGCGGCGGTAGTGGCATCTGGGAGCTGTTTATTCCTAATCTCTGTCCGGGTGACCTTTACAAATTCGAAATTCGTAACCGTCATAGCAGTGCTATCTTGCTGAAATCTGATCCCTACGGCCAGCATTTTGAGCTTCGGCCTAGCACAGCTACTATCGTCACCAAACCAAACACCTATGCTTGGCGCGATGGAGAATGGCTGGATAAGCGCAAGTCCGCCGATTGGCTGCATACACCCATGTCAATTTACGAGGTCCATCTGGGTTCATGGCGGCGTGGCGGGGAAGGTGAGTTCATTAGCTATCGAGAACTGGCTCACCAATTGGTCGAGTATGTTAAAGATTTGGGCTTTAGCCACATCGAGTTGCTGCCGATTACGGAGCATCCCTATGACGCTTCTTGGGGCTATCAGACTACCGGTTATTACGCGCCGACCAGCCGATTCGGCGCTCCAGATGATTTCCGTTATTTCATCGACTATTGCCACCAGCACGATGTGGGCGTGATTCTTGACTGGGTGCCAGCGCATTTCCCCAAGGACGCATCCGGTTTAGCGCGCTTCGATGGTGAAGCACTGTACGAACACACAGACCCGCGCAAGGGTGAACATCTCGACTGGGGTACATTGATCTTTAACTTTGGCCGCTATGAGGTGAAGAACTTCCTGCTGTCCAGTGCCCTGTATTGGATCGAAGAATTCCATCTCGACGGACTGCGGGTCGATGCGGTTGCATCCATGCTTTATCTGGATTATTCACGCAAAGAAGGTGAGTGGATTCCCAACAAGTATGGTGGCCGCGAGAACCTGGAAGCCATCGACTTCATGCGCGAACTGAACACGGTCGTGCATAGTGAGCATCCTGGCGCGATGGTGATCGCTGAGGAATCCACTTCTTGGCCACAGGTGACCCGGCCAACCTATCTAGGCGGGCTGGGGTTCAGCATGAAATGGAACATGGGCTGGATGAACGATACTCTGCGCTATATGGCCCAAAATCCCATTCATCGCAAATATCACCACGACTTGCTGACTTTCAGTATGTTGTACTGCTTCACCGAGAATTTCATGCTGCCGTTTTCGCATGACGAGGTGGTGCATGGTAAGGGCTCGATGATCAACAAGATGCCAGGCGATGAATGGCAGCGTTTTGCCAATCTCCGGCTGCTCTATCTCTACATGTTCACCCATCCTGGCAAGAAACTGTTGTTCATGGGTACCGAATTTGGCCAGGGTACCGAATGGAATAGTGCAGTCACGCTTGACTGGTATGTCTTGCAATACGATTTTCACAAGGGTATGCAACTGCTAGTTAGAGATTTGAATCGGCTCTATCACAGTGAATCGGCGTTGCATTACTATGAATTTGAATGGCAGGGTTTCGATTGGGTTGACTGCCATGACGCTGAGCAATCGATCCTGAGTTATCTGCGTAAGAAGGACGACGACTTCTTGGTGGTAGTGGTCAACTTTACCCCGGTGCCTCGCCATGGCTACCGGATTGGAGTGCCGCGCGCCGGTCGCTATACGGAGGTTTTTAACTCTGATTCACACTATTACGCGGGCAGTGGGGTGGGCAATGGCGGAATGGATTTGATCGCTGAGGATCAGCCTTGGATGGATCGCCCCTACTCGGTCACGATTACCGTACCACCATTGGGTGGTTTGGTCCTTCGTCCGCAAGAGCCGCCACCACCGAAACTCGCGGTGGCTGCCGTCGAGGTTGCAGACAATCTGGTATCAGATGAAATAGTGCCGGCGGCAAGCGCTTTGCCTGAGGCGGCCGTTACCGAGGCACAATCGGCTTCAGCGGAAGAAGAGCTGGCGCAGCCGGAGTAATACACGCCACCTTCCCCTTACGAGGGGAGGGTGAGCCACGATAGGAAATGGACAATATCCCGCTCCGTTTCATACTTCCCGCGGTTGGCGGATCATAAATCGTGAGAAGCGCCCCTCGGCTCCTGGTTAAAAAAATGGCTCGGTTATGGCTAGGTCAGGTTCCAGCTATGACCTTGTCACGGATGAACATGTAGACCTTACCAACGGTCTCGAAGGTTTCAGCGCTGATCTCATCATCCGCGATCATAATGTCAAAGCGCTCTTCCACCGCGTTGATCAGGGTTACCACCGCCATTGAATCGAATTCCGGGATGCTGCCTAACAATGGGGTATCCGGGGTGAATTTTTGCGCCCGGCCGCCCAATTGCAATATCTCGCCGATTAACTGCCGCACCTCATCGAACTCGACCATCGAGACCCTCTCCTGAAGAATGAATGCTAAAGGAATCAATTGACCTGGAAACCAGATAAGGGTAATCCAGGCTTGAAAGCCAGCAAGATAACGTTGTTGGCGATAAGAATCCACCAGCTACTAGGTAAATATCAGCAATCCTGTTGGCCGCAAAGCTGCTACGAGATCTCTGTATAACGATGAGTCAGTTTTTAGGCGGAATTCGGTGGGGACATTGCACTTCAAACTCATCGGCTGCGATCGCGAGGGCTGCGTGCTCCGAGGTATGACTTCCATTAAAAGTGATGCGAAATCGTGCGCTGAAAATATCCCAGCGGTGTGCGTATCCCCGGAGAATAGCTTTTCGCCGGTAGTGATTCCCCATTTAACCGCGCCCTTGCATGTTTCTGGAAAAACTTTTTTCAACAGGAGGTCACCTGCTTCCAGCCAGTCAACCCGATGAAGATTTCGGTATTGTTCATAAGTGCTAATTGGCATAAGCGCTCCTAAAGAGTATTCCAGTTATAGAGTCATACCCCATTCGTTAACGCATTAATCTGCTTACGCAAACTGATAAGAAAATTCACCATCCTGCACTTGCACCTGTACCTGTGCCACCGGTTGCCCTGCCATGATCCGTTTCAAAAACTCCTCGCTGATTGCTGGCAGTACAGTATTAGTCAAAATCGCATCCACCATGCGCCCACCGCTTTCCAATTCTGTACAACGGCTGACGATTAACTTGACCACCTCGTCATCGTAGACAAATGGCACCTTGTGGTTTTCCAGAATCCGCTTCTCGACCCGGCCTAGTTGCAGGCGGACAATATCGCCGATCATTGTATCGCTAAGCGGATAATAGGGGATGGTCACTAACCGGCCCAGCAACGCCGGTGGGAATACTTTAAGTAACGGTTCGCGCAGCGCTTTGCCAAGGCCTTCAGGGTCTGGTAACAGTTCCGGATCCTTGCACATGTTGACAATCAGATCAGTACCAACGTTGGTAGTTAAGAGAATCAGCGTATTCTTGAAGTCAATAAACCGTCCTTCGCCATCCTCCATCCAGCCTTTGTCAAACACCTGGAAAAAGATCTCATGCACATCATGGTGCGCTTTTTCCACCTCATCCAGCAGTACTACGCTGTAGGGCCGCCGCCGCACTGCTTCGGTCAGCACACCGCCTTCGCCGTAACCAACATAGCCGGGAGGGGCTCCCTTGAGGGTAGAAACAGTGTGTGCCTCTTGGAACTCGCTCATGTTAATGGTGATAACATTCTGCTCGCCGCCGTATAATGCTTCGGCCAAGGCGAGGGCTGTTTCAGTTTTACCCACACCTGACGGGCCAGCCAGCATGAAGACGCCAATCGGTTTGCTGGGATTGTCCAGCGCTGCACGGGAGGTTTGAATGCGCCGGGCAATCATGTCCAGGGCATGACGTTGGCCAATGATGCGGCGGTTGAGAATGTCGGCCAGCTTCAGAACGGTTTCAATTTCATTCTTCACCATACGCCCGACCGGAATGCCGGTCCAGTCGGCGACCACCGAAGCTACTGCCTGAGCATCGACGCTGGGTAGAATCAGTGGCTTCTCGCCTTGTAGTTCGTGTAGTTTTGCCTGGAGTTCTTTCAATTCCATCAGCCGCGCGGGACGCTCTGGATCCGGTTCTGCCGTGGCGTCTGCTTCGACGGTGCCACCCGCACTGCGCAGCTTGGCGCGTAGTTCCAGAATCTGATCGACCAGCCCTTTTTCTTCCTGCCAACGAGCATCGAGTTCCGCTAATCGGGTTTGCTCAATATGCAATTTCTCATCGGCGTCAGCTTGGCGCTGGACAGTATCGATGCCGACTGCCGTTTCACGGCTGATGATCTCCAATTCGGTATCCAGCGCTTCGATACGGCGGCGGCAGTCCTCGACCTCGGCAGGCACAGCATGCAAACTGATTGCCACCCGGGCACTAGCGGTATCTAGCAAGCTGACAGCTTTGTCTGGCAATTGGCGAGCTGGAATATAGCGATGCGATAGTTTGACAGCTGCTTCCAGTGCCTCATCAAGAATCTGCACCCGGTGATGCTGTTCCATGGTTGAAGCCATGCCACGCATCATCAGGATGGTTTTCTCCTCGCTTGGCTCACCGACCTGCACGACTTGGAAACGCCGGGTCAACGCGGGGTCTTTCTCGATGTGCTTCTTGTACTCGGCCCAGGTCGTGGCAGCAATGGTGCGCAATTTCCCTCGCGCCAGAGCCGGTTTGAGCAGGTTGGCTGCGTCACCAGTCCCTGCTGCACCGCCAGCGCCGATAAGTGTGTGTGCTTCATCGATGAATAGGATGATTGGCTTGGGCGAGGATTGCACTTCGTCGATCACCTGCCGCAGCCGGTTCTCGAATTCACCCTTCATGCTGGCCCCGGCCTGTAACAGGCCTACATCCAAAACCCGTAGGGTCACATCTTGAAGCGGCGGGGGTACATCGCCGGAGGCAATCCGTTGGGCGAAACCTTCCACAACGGCTGTTTTGCCTACGCCAGCCTCGCCGGTCAAGATTGGATTGTTTTGGCGGCGGCGCATTAAAATATCGACGATCTGGCGAATTTCTTCGTCGCGGCCAACAATCGGGTCCAGTTCCCCAGTACGCGCTCGTTCGGTGAGATCCACTGAAAAACGTTGTAAAGCTTCCTGTTTGCCCATCTGTGGCGGCGCCATCGCCTCACTGGCCTCGCCGGGTGCCGCGCCGCCGCCCATTTGAGAACCATCCGAGGCGCGCAACCCGGTTTCCGGTGATGTAGCAACAATATCGGCAAAGCGCTCGGTCAATTCATCGAGCTTAATCTTATCAAATTCGCGGGAGATGGCGAGCAAGGCATTGCGCAGATCCGGTGTCTTTAGCATCCCCACTAACAGGTGACCCGTCCGCACCTGAGTATCTTTGAACATCAAGGTCGCATACACCCACGCTTCTTTCACCGCCGCATCAACGTGCGAGGACAGGTCAGAAATTGATGTTGCCCCACGCGGCAAACGGTCCAGTGCCTCGGTGAAATCCTTGGCGACACGAGAGGGGTTTAGCCCGAAATGCTGGATAATGCGATGCAGATCCGAGTCCTGCAGTTGCAGAACCTGATGTAGCCAATGCACCATTTCTACATAGGGGTTACCCCGCAACTTGCAGAATACGGTGGCGCTCTCAATGGCTTTATAACCTACACTGTTCAGCTTCCCGAACAACGCAACGCGACTGATTTCAGCCATGGATTCGGACTCCTTTGGAAGTGAAAGATGAAAGGTGAAAGGCTAAAGCTCAAACCATGCTGATTCTTTGGCCTTTCACCTTTGGCCTTATGTACAGTAAGTGATCGCATCTAGTTTCAGGTCATCGGCATCATGTTCTAGTGGCTGAGTGGTTAACCAAGTTGTCCAGCCCAGTTGTGATTTCTCGCCCAGTTTGAGCGGCGGGACTTCCTCTTTCTTGAGAATGAGATTGACATCCCACAGTAGTTCATCACCGGTATAGTTGCGTACCCAGGCGACCAGGCGGCGCAGACTTTCGCTGCCTGGCAGGAAGCGTTGGAATTCTTCTAATCCCATTGGGCCGATCACAATGCGAAACTTGTATTGGCAATCCCATACCCGTTCACCGATGACCGCTGTCATTCCTAACAGCCCCGTTGCCGGCGTTTCCCCCAGCCGGCATTGACTAGCGGCAGAAAGCGGTAGCCAGTGACCAACGAAAGTTTCGATCAGGACTGGCAAATGAAAAAAGTCTGCCAGAATCGCTTCCAGTCCTTCAGCATTACGGGTTTGGCATGATAACCGGCCTGCGTAGTGAAACTTGGCTAAATCCGGTGCCATATCTCTCTTCCATAGAGACGGCATTCCCAGCCCAAATGCGGCACCAATATAGACGTTAAAACGATCGGTTTCCGGCCGGTCGAAACTGACAGTTGGTTGCGCATCTGCCCAAGCCCGGTAAAACAGGCTCAGCATCCGGTGGTGAAACACGTCAGCAAAACGAGAGAAGGTGCGGTCGCCGTAGGCCCGCTTCCGTTCATAGGCGTATTCGGTCAGATGCAGCGGTAATGGCCCCTGCGGTCCGAACAGCCCCAGAAAATATTCGGCCAAGTGGGGCGGATGTCCTTCGCCACCAGGATCGAAGGATGCCAGCGTGGACGGCGCGAAGGCCATTGATGGTTCTTGCGTTAACCGCACTGGATCGTCACGCAGACGGGTGGCCTTCCCCAGCCGGGGCTGTTCCCGATAGTGGCACTCCAGCCGCCGCAATGCCTGGAAGAGATGGAAGGCATGCGGTTTACGCCGCAATGCCTCGAATAGATCTACAGCGTATGCCGACGTCCGATCCGGGCTGGCCATCGAATGATCTCACCCCGTTCGGTCGAGCGAACGACCGTTTCAGTGAAGGAGTTGATGGAGGCGTATTTGGCGAAGAATCGCTCTAGAACTGCGCCCAGTAAAAAAGCGCCGGCTCCCTCGAAGGCAGCCTCATCTAGATGCACTGTCACCTCATGACCTCGGGCAAAGGCAATCGGACCGGGCACCGGCGCCCGCCGGGTAATGGGTTGGGCTTGCACCGAGAACACGCCGTCAATCTGCCTTTGCACAGTCGCCTCCGCCAGATCGCCATACAGCGCCAGCAACTCGCGCAGCGCTGCCGCACCCTGTCGATTGTCAGTATCGGTGATCGATAAGTAATTGAGGCTTAAGTGGCTAATTAATCGCCAAGCGGTATCGCCATGCGCGCGCGAGAAACGCGGCTGAGAGGGGCCTGTCACACATCGGATCGATTTCACGGGTGCGCCAGAATTCAGGGTAAAATCAGTTTCTCCCCGTCCGACTGGCATGTGCAGCGGTAAGTCACGATTAGTGCAGAGTGTGGAAACCGCCAATTGTTGCAAGTTACCGCGATAGGGTGTCTCATCGGCATCCACCAGCGCCAGATAGATTTCGCTGCCGATGTAGCTGGAACGCGGCCCAATCCGCCGCTGGTGGCTGGATAGCAGCCTTGGCAAACGATGTACCGTATAGAATGATCGCTGGCGGCTCTGGTTCAATCGGTCATAGTGGGCATAAAATGGCAGGAACTCCTGCTCATCGCTATCGGCGCCGATCCCTGTCACCCCTTTGACCTGATAGACCTCAAAATCCATGGGCCGGGTGCGATCCGGAATCACATGATACTCAGCGACTTCGGGGCCAAGATGAATGCGGTCGGCGCGCTTTGGGAATAGATTAATCGCGGGGGCGCAGAACAGGACAAAATTCTCTGCCGCCACCCGGTTTTCCAGCGTTGGATCGGCGCGGTTGAGCAGGATCAGGATTTCCAGCTCTTCACCAGCGCATCGGCGCACCGATGCACCGAGCCCACTCAATTCAATGAAAAGATAGCGTTGCGGGAAAGCAAAATATTCCTGCAGCAGGCGATAACCCTGAAACGAGGGTGGCACATAAGGTAACAGCGCCTGCTCTTCCTCAAATCCCATTCGCTGAATTGAATGGCCCGCGATCATTTCATGCCAGGGCGCTGGCCGTTGACCAGGCCGTGCAACCAGCGTGACTACATTGGCCAGCAACTGCTCGTACAGATGCATGGGTAGCGCGTCGCTGCCCTGTAGATACAAGCTCAACCGCTCCAGTGGCAGCTTGCTGAACGGCAAGCCGGATAGGGTCGTGCGTAGTCGCAGGCGGATGCCGGCCCGGATTTTATGCGCGTCTGGCAAGTCCAGCGAAGCGACCGGTTCCTTACCCGCGAAGTACTGCGCCTCGGTAATCTCCAGTGGCCATAGGGTGACTGGATGTGCCGTGCGATATTCACAGGAAGTTTGTTCACCTTTACCCAGCAGGCTGCGCAATTCAGTGTCTCTGGGAATCAGGAATCCCTGTTCGAGCGCGCCTTCAGCGGGATCGGGCACAAAACGTGCGACGGCCATAGAGGGGGTGGGCGCCAGATAATGTGGATAGATGACTTCCAGTAAATGCTGAGTGAACTGGGGAAATTCGGCATCGATTTTGAGCTGCACCCGCGCCGCCAGGAAGCTAAAGCCCTCTAGCAGGCGTTCGACATAAGGGTCGGCACATTCAAAACCTTCAAGTCCGAGGCGTCCAGCGATTTTCGGGAACTCCTGGGCAAATTCGCCTCCTAGTTCGCGCAGAAACTGAAGTTCCCGGTTGTAGTACTGAAGCAGGCGAGGATCCATCAGCGGGCCCTCGGCTTTCGGGCTTCCTCTTCAACCTTCACCTGACCACTCTCCAGATCAATCTCGGTTTTCAGATACAGTTGCTGTGGCAGGGGTTGTCCCCATAATTCACCTTCAATTTCAAACGTCAAGGCATTATGACTCATCTGTGCAGCAGTCAAATTTGCTCGTACCCGCAAGGTGCCCCGTAAAATGCGCGGCTCGAAATCGATCACCGATTGGCGCAGTAAGTTTTCCAACATGTTGAGATCAAGAATGCGAACGGTCATGCCGGCCAGGGGGGGAATGCCAAAATTCAGAACAGAACTGGCAGCCAGAGGATACCGTTCCATTTGATCGGGATTTAATGGACGGCTAGCGTTGAACAGCCAAGCTAGATCGCGCAGAACACAATCCCGCAACCGGCTCATCGACAATACCCGCTTCTCGCGGGTTTCTTGCAACTGGTCAGGTTCATCGTCAGTTAGCCGATCTAGGAGCGAAGGCTGTAATCGCTCCTGAGCTGTCAATTCAGCCACGGAAGTCAGGAAAATCGTTAAGGTTTATGAAGACTTTGTTAGGGGATGTTCTGCTAATGGCCCGGATTCGTCCCCTAATCGTAGCAGGCGGACATCCAGCAGCGGATACTCTCCCTCATCACTTGCTAACATCCGCTGCCCCATGCCGATATAGACGTCTTCCTCTTGTTCAATCCACTCTGTCTTGTGACTTAACTGTAAAGACGGATCAGGGCTGGTTTGCGAACCTGGATACCGGGCGGGAATCAGGCCAACGGCTTCACCGCCATTGCTCCAGGTGAAGAGGGCTGGCATCCAGACCAGATCACGCAAATCAGCGGGCGCTTCCAATTTGATGCTGCTAATTCGCTGAAAGGGAATCCAAAAATAGCGGCCATTAACAATCGCCTCAAGCACCGGGCCTAATCGGCTGTCGGCGTCGGCGATCCAAGTAAACGGTTGATTGTCAATTATGCCGGAGGAGGCGGGTGCTGTCTCAAAGGCTTGTTCCCGGATAGGTGCCGCTTGTTGGTGATGGCCTTCAGCGGTTAGACGCAGTGCCTCCAGCAGCAAGGCTACCCATGGTTCTGGATCGCCAAAAATCAGCGGTGACCGGCGGCCGGCAAAAACCTCGGCGCGCAACATTTCGCAGCGCAGCGCCTCGCGGTAAGTTTGTACCATCGGCAGGCTGCTGGCATCCATCTCTTCCAGCACATTCAACTGAGTCAGCGCCCGCTCCCATTGCCCCATGATGGCCAGAAGTTGAAATAAGAAAATCCGATGCTTCGAATTAGCCGGTTCCCGGCGTACCTGATCCTGCACCTTGGTCAGCACTGGTTGCAGACTGCGTTCTGCCAACAACTCACCTAATAGCATCAGCGCTCTCCTTAGATTGCGGCAAAAAAGCCGGCAGTTGCCCGCCGGCTTTGGGGTTGATCAAGCCACTTCCACCGTGGTCTGATCGAAGGAGGCTTCCACCGGTTTGCCGACGGTGCCACCCTTAGTATCCTGTTGTTCATAATGCACAGTTACCTTAGCGTAGGCGAAGCTCACATTGCTGAAGGGTTCATCTTCGCCGCCGCTCCCTGACCAGTCCACATGCTCGACCAGACAGTTGTCAAAAGTGTAAATCTCGAAGGGCTTCTGTACAGCGCCCTTGGCGCCGACGTTTTTCGTCAGATGCACAATGATTTTGTCGATATGCTGACCTGAGGTCATGAATCCGAACAGTTGCGGAGTCGCCTTCTCGCGTTTCATCGTGCAGCTGAAGGAGCTGACCGAGGTGCGTCCCGAAGACAGACCGGTCGAACCGGAACTGACTGTGGATGGATTGCTTGAGCTAAAGCTATAACTGTACAGCTTGATCCATTTTTCGTAGCCCTTGGCCGTGCTTTCGCCTTCAATACCGTTCGAAACCTGCATGTATGAGTCATAAGCCATGTCATTTACCTCCAGTGGGATTGATCATCGCGCTATTCAAATCTATCTGCTGAATTGCGCGCCTTGCACTGAGCAGATGATCGATACCGTCCAGTCTTAAAATCCGGTTTGATCACGCTCTTAAATTGGATATAGCACATCCTGTGCCATATCTGTAAGGTACTCATTAGCATGGATATTCCAGGTCTGAAGAGGCTTGCTCCTGATTCAGTATCTTGAGCATGAACTCATCAAAATGACCTTGTCCCCGTCCATTTTGGACCGTTAGCCTCCTTTCGCTGAAGGGAGTTTTGAAACCAATCGCAGCGATACAGTTAGGCCCTCAAGCTGATAGTGTGGCCGCAGGAAGAATTTAGCGCTGTAATAGCCTGGATTCCCTTCTATTTCCTCTACGACGACCTCAGCGGCAGCCAACGGATACTTGGATTTGGTGATTTCGGATGAGGTCGCCGGCGCGCCATCGACATAGTTCGAAATCCAGCTCTGCAACCAGCGCTGCATGTCATCGCGCTCTTTGAACGAGCCGATCTTGTCGCGGACAATGCATTTCAGATAGTGCGCGAAGCGGCAGGTTGAGAACAGATAGGGTAAGCGGGCTGACAAGTTGGCATTGGCGGTCGCATCCGGGTCATCATATTCGGCGGGCTTTTGCAGCGACTGCGCGCCAATGAAGGCTGCAAAATCTGAGTTTTTGCGATGGATCAGCGGTAGAAAACCGTTCTTCGAAAGTTCAGCCTCGCGCCGGTCGCTGATGGCGATTTCGGTGGGGCACTTCATGTCCACGCCGCCATCGTCGGTGGGGAAGGTATGGGAAGGTAATCCTTCCACCGAACCGCCTGATTCGACACCGCGAATGCGGGTGCACCAGCCGTACAGCTTGAAGGCCCGGTTGATGTTGACCGCCATGGCGTAGGCAGAATTGGCCCAGACATACTTGGTGTGATCGCTACCCTCGGCGTCTTCCTCGAAATCGAATTCTTCGACTGGATCGGTTTTAGATCCATAAGGCAGGCGCGCCAGAAAGCGCGGCATGGTCAAGCCGATATAGCGCGAATCTTCAGACTCACGCAGCGAGCGCCAACCGGCGTATTCTGGGGTTTGGAAAATTTTGGTGATGTCGCGTGGATTACTCAGCTCCTGCCAGGAGTCCATCTGCATCACAGCCGGTGCGGCAGCGGCAATGAACGGCGTGTGAGCGGCGGCAGCGATCTTGGAAATTTCCCCGAGCAACTCGACATCTGGCGGGCTTTGATCAAAGTAATAATCCCCAACCAGACATCCGTAAGGCTCGCCGCCAAACTGCCCATACTCTTCCTCATAGATTTTCTTGAAGAGCGGGCTTTGATCCCAGGCTGTTCCCTTGTATTTCTTCAGCGTCTTGTGCAGCTCCTTTTTGGAGATGTTCATGACGCGAATCTTAAGCATCTCATCAGTCTCAGTGTTGTTGACCAGATGATGCAGGCCGCGCCAGGCGCTTTCTAGGGCTTGGAAATCGGGATGATGCAGGATCACGTTGAGCTGGTCGGTGATCTTTTTATCAATTGCTGCAATCATTGACTCGATGGATTTGATGACATCCTTAGAGACTAAAGTGGTGTACTGCAGCGCCTGTTCTGCAAGAGTCTTGACCGCAAATTCAACCGCTTCCTTAGCTTGATCGGATTTCGGCTTGAACTCCCGCTGCAACAGCGAAGAAAAGTCACCTGCCTCCAGGGTTTCAACTTCGGGTTGAACCTCACTCGCACTGGTTTCAGCCATGGTTCATCACTCCTCGGCAGCGGGCGGGGTGGTTTCCTGGGGCTTGGCTTCAGCGACCAGGGATTGTAGGAGACTGGGATCATTCAGCGCTTTAGCGATCAGTTCCTCAGCGCCGGTTTTTCCGTCCATGTAGGTCATCAGGTTAGATAACTGCTGGCGGGCTTGTACTAACCGGTTCAACGAATCCACTTTGCGCGCGACCGCAGCTGGAGAAAAATCTTCCATGCTCTCGAAGGATAAATCTACGCTTAAATCACCCTCACCGGTTAGGGTGTTGGGTACGCGGAACGCCACATGTGGCTTCATGGCTTTTAGCCGGTTATCGAAATTATCAATGTCAATTTCGAGAAACTTGCGTTCGGCCACCGGCGCTAGAGGGTCAACCGGTTTGCCGGATAAGTCGGCCATTACCCCCATTACAAAGGGTAATTGTACTTTCTTTTCGGCACCATAAATCTCAACATCGTACTCGATCTGGACGCGTGGTGCTCGGTTGCGGGCAATAAATTTCTGGCTACTCATCGCCATCGGATCGTCACCTCTCAATCTATCTGTAAATCAATTTTGTCTTAAATAAACCTAGCCTACTAGTCAACCATTGTACAGCTTGATCATTCTGCTTCCTCATCGGGTTGCAAGCCGAAAATCAGATCAGTCTGCTCGGTGGCATTAGGCGCAAGATCACGCAGAACCTCCATGAAGTCCATGGTAACCAGTTTCTTGGCGCGTTTGAGCATAAAGGGCACCGGACTAGAGGGTTCATAACGTCTATAATAGTCACAGATCTTGTCAAGAGTGCGAATCACATCTTCACGGCTGGCAATTTCACCGGCGATCATGCGTTGGCTAGTGGGAGCGCCTTCCGGCCCCTCTGATCCCATGAGTTCTCCGGACTCATCCTCGCCTGCCGCGCCTACGCCTCGCCGCTGCAGCTGTTCGGCTAGAACCTGCCGGATTTCCTTCAGTACGCCCGATAGGGTGCTCATATCCGGTGCTTCAGTCACACCAACTTGATCGGTCAACAGTGTTTCGATCCGTTTAGCCCGTTCCATGGCCTCGGCGACTGTTTCCGCAGTGGCTTGCAGATCCTCGATGCTAGCGTCCTGGAACGCCCCGTCGATCATGGTCTGGTTCGGTGGCGCGGCGTCTTCGTCAGTTGCCACCGGCGTTAGCAGCCCAGCCGCAATTTGGACATCCCGCAGGCTAAATTGTCCTAAACTACGCGAGCTGACCAGAGGGGTTGAGCGTAATTCATGCAGAGTTGTTTCTGGATCACATAATCCGACAATCGTATTGATACGCAGAGTAGGATCGTTGTCGTCCTCAGGATCGAGCTGCGGGTAGACGCTGTCCCAGTAACGCTCGATCAGTCCTTCTAGCAGCGCCAGGCTTTGGGTGAATCCTGGGAGGCCGTCTGTATTGAGTTGCGCCCGGGTCAGGTAGGCTGCAACACGCAGATCGTGCGTGCGCTCCAACAAATCAAGGGCTGTTTTGCTGACCCCGCGCCAATCAGGGGGGTCGCCAGGAATGATTGTGTCACCATATTGGCGCTCTGGCGTTCCTTGCGCCTGCTTTTCCATTTCTGCGAACTGCGGATCATATTCGAGATCCTCGCCGCATGGCGCATCAGCGGTGATATCGCTCAACAGGCTTTCAACGTCAAAAATACTCATGGGTGGGGCGCCTCGTCCGATTCGCTGATTTGAAAAAATAGTTCTGCTGGGTGTCATACCTACCCTCAAGCAGTATAGACTGCTAATTAGCGATATAATCTAGCAACCCGATGAAGCTCAGCCGGGTGGTTGAAGCGGTACTCCCGCTAACGGACATCGCACCATGCCCTTGAAATTGACCATTACTAGCTACCAGCGACTTTCCCCAGGCCAGGAAACTATCCGGACTCTTGACCGCGGTTCGATCAGTATTGGCCGCGCGCCGAAAAACGACTGGGTTTTGCAGGACCCGGAGCGCATTCTGTCCAGCGAACACTGTGTTGTTCATTACAAGGACAGCGGCTATGTCCTGACCGATAAAAGCACTAACGGTACTTTTCTCAACGACTCCGAACAGCGCATTCCTCGTGAACACACGGTCCCGCTCAAGGATGGCGACCGCTTTGTCTTGGGTGAATACGAAATTGAGGCCACTATCTTCACCACTGAGGAAGAAGAGGAAGTGGAGGTGGAAGGCCCGGTTACTGACATTGTGCTAAGTCCGGGTTTGGCGCCAGTGGATGTCAGCGTACCTGACAAGATGGTGCCACCTTCCGCAGAAGCTTCCTTCGATATCATCAAGCCGCCTTTTAGAGACCTGCTGGCAGAAAGCCGAGACAGTTTGGGTCTTGAACATTCTGTTCCCGAACGGCGTCTGCCTGGCGGCGCAGCCACTGAGCCCTCATCCGATATTGGCGGACCAGAGGGTGCTGCTTATGAACCGCCAGAACTGTTGTCCCCGGAACCACCGCCTTCGGTTGAGCCTGAGAAACTGCCTGCCGGGCCATCTGTTCCACCGTTGCCCCCGCCTTTGGAGGAAGCAGCAGCCGACCGTTCAGTCCTTGATCTGGTTACCCCTGCTAGACCTGAAGCCGAGCTAGTGATTCCGGATGACTGGTGGCAGTCGCCTGCCACACCGGCACCCCAAGCTCAGCCTGATACACTGGAACCGCCGGTGGTGCCGCCATTCCAGGAACCGGTTTCACCGCGAGCCCCAGCCGCAGAACTACCCGTGCCTCCTCCAGTGCCTGTAGCCTCAGTAGCGGCTGCCGAGCCGGCCGGACCCGATGCCCAGATGCTATTACTCGCTTTTCTAAACGGCGCAGGGTTGCCTCAAATACGTCTGACTGATGAGCAGTTGCCAGAGACGATGGCCAACCTCGGCGCCGTCTTTCGCGAAACAGTTCGCGGTCTCATGGACATCTTACTGGCTCGCGGTGACCTTAAGGGCGAGTTTCGACTGGATCGCACCGCAATCGGTCCTGTAGAAAACAACCCCCTCAAAACCCCGCCGGGCCGGCCGCCACTACGGGTGGAGGAAGTCATGGCTCTATTGCTGGTCAGTCAAAAAGGCGCCTACATGTCGCCAGTGCAAGCGGTACGCGAGGGCTTTGATGACATTAAGGCTCACCAGCTAGCGGTTATGGCTGGCATTCAAGCTGCGTTGACCCGCCTGCTAAAACGGTTCGATCCTGACAATTTGGAAACACGCCTCGAACAAAGCGTACTTGATAACATCTGGCCAGCGAACCGCAAAGCTAAGTACTGGGATTTGTTTAGCGCTGAATATCAGGCCATCGCCCGTGAAGCTGAGGATGATTTTAATGAGTTGTTCGGTGACGAATTCGCCCGCGCTTATGAGGAAAAACTGCGCTCCCGCTGAATTCGCCTACAATACGCTCAATTCCCATCCCTCGCCGGCTGCTGTTCCGTGCGCTGGGTGCTAGGATTTAAGGGTTGTATTAAAACTCCCTTCTCCACTGAGGGAAAGGGAACGGGGTTAAGGGAGCCAATGAGGCCATGAAACGAGCAACGTCGCCATGAGCTGGTACAGCAAGGTCGTATGGTCTGAAGGGATGTTCCTGCGTCCCCAGCATTTCCAACAGCAGGATCGTTATCTTGAAGCTTTGGTCCGGCAATCCTGTGGCCCGCTTCGCCCCTATGGCTGGGGTGTGGTGGAACTGGCCCTTGACCGGGAGGCACTGGCGCTGGGTAAGGTTGGTATTACGATTGCGCGAGGGCTGCTGCCGGATGGCACCCCTTTCAGCATTCCGGACCATGATCCCCCACCGGCGCCTTTGGATATTGACGCTGAAGTGCGTGATACCCGGGTCATGCTGGCATTGCCATTGCGGCGCACTGGTATGGCTGATGTGGAGCGTGGCGACTATCAAGACACCGCTGCACGCTATCGGGCGGCCGCTCGAGAGGTCCGCGACAATAATATCGATACCGCTAATAACAGCGCCCACGTCGAAATCGGTGAACGCCGGTTACGCTTGTTCCTTGATACGCGAGACGCCAGCGATTACACCTGCATCGGTATCGCGCAAGTTCAGGAGAAACGGCCTGATCAGACGGTGGTGCTGGACGCCGATTATTTGCCGCCCTGCTTGGATTGCCGCGGTGTGCCTGCGTTAAAAGGCTTTGTTACTGAGGTGCTGGGCTTGTTGCACCAACGCGGCGATGCTCTGTCGGAACGGGTAGTAGGTGCTGGCGCTTCACGGGGTGGCGGTCTGGATATCGCCCAATTTTTGCGTCTGCAGGCCGTCAACCGTTTTGAGCCGCTGTTTGCCCACTTAGCCGCCATGCCCGGTCTGCATCCTGAAACTTTCTACCAGATCGCTTTGCAGGTTGCCGGTGAAATGGCTACTTTTACCGATAAGATCAAACGGCGTCCTCCCGTCTTTCCGGCTTATGATCACGATGACCTGCATAAGACCTTTAGTATATTGATGGGCGAGTTGCGCCGTTCGCTTAGCCTGGAAGAAGCCGAGGCAGCAATCCGCATTCCGATCGAGGAGCGCCAGTATGGCATCCGGGTGGCGATTATCACCGACCGCGAACGCCCGCTGCTCACTAAAGCCACCTTTATTCTGGCGGTGCGTGCTGACATGGCGGCTGACCTGCTGCGCAGCCGCTTTCCGACACAGGTCAAGATCGGTCCGGTAGAACGCATTGCTCAGTTTGTCAATCACCATTTGCCTGGTATTGGCGTCAGCGCCCTGCCGGTCGCGCCGCGGGAAATCCCCTATCGAGCTGATTTTATCTATTTCCGCCTTGATCGCAGCAGTGAATTCTGGAAACAAATCCTTAACTCAGGTGGCTTCGCCTTTCATGTGGGCGGTGAGTTCCCGGGATTAGAAATGGTGTTTTGGGCCATTAAAGAGTGATAGAGAGGCTGAGTAACGAACCGTGACTATCGACGATCCGTTTGCTACTGGCGGCGATGAAAGCGAACGCACCATTATTCGTCCGACGCCGGGTGGTCGCCGCCCGGATGTGGACGTTGTGCCTGCAACATCGCCTCGTCCTATTATTGCCCCTGAACCAGCGCCGGTTTCCAAGGGGGTCGGTCTCAATCCGCTGGAAGCGGCTGCCGAGCCTTTGCTCGGCTTGATCATGCGCTTGAAAAATACATCGTCGCATCCCAATCCTGAACAGTTGCGGCACCAGATGATCGAGGAGATTAAGGCTTTTACCGCGAATGCCCGCAACGCCGGACTCCCTGAAAAAACTGTGTTCCGCGCCCGCTATGTTCTCTGCACGACGCTGGACGAAGTTGTGTTGAATACTCCCTGGGGCCGTGCTAGTGAATGGAGCGAAAATAGTCTGTTAGTGACGTTTCATAATGAAACCTGGGGCGGCGAAAAGTTTTTCGAATTGCTGGATGCAATCATTCTTGACCCGCGCAAGAATCTGGATTTGCTGGAATTGATGTACTTGTGTCTGGCGTTTGGGTTCCAAGGCCGTTACCGGTTGTTGGACAATGGCCGCAGTCGGCTAGATGAGCAGCGGGAGCGGACTTACAACGCTATTCGTACCGCCCGTGGTGAATTCGAACGTGATTTATCCCCGCACTGGCGGGGCAGCATCGAGCAGCAGAATCCACTAATCCGCTATGTTCCGCTCTGGGTTGTAGCTGCAGTAGCCGCAGCTCTACTGTTGGCAGCCTATGCGATTTTCGGTTGGCTGCTTAACAGTAACTCCGACCCGGTGTTCACTGCGCTTGGCGACATCCGCGATGAAACGGTGGCCATGGTCCGGCGTAACGGAGTTCCCGTGGCGCCCCCGCCGATTAAGCCACAAGTAAAATCTGACCTTAACCGTGTGTCCCAGGATTTGCGGACTTTCCTTGCTCCACAAATTCGTCAAGGCCAGGTCGAAGTCATCGAAGCTGCCGACCGGACGACTATCCGTATCCAAGGTGATGGGTTGTTCGACTCCGCCAGCGCTAATATTAAATCGCCCTATCTGCCATTGCTGACACAGATCGGCAAAGAACTCAATACGGTGCAAGGTAAAGTGCTTGTGACTGGCCATACTGACAACCTCCCGATTCATACCTTGCAATTTCCGTCTAATTGGCATTTGTCCAAAGCGCGCGCCGATAGCGTAGTCAAGCTGCTGGCGGCGGTCAGCAACAATCCTAGCCGTTTCATCAGCGAAGGCCGCGCTGATACTGAACCCGTTGCACCTAACAATACTCCCCAAGGCCGGGCATTGAACCGGCGCGTCGATATCATCCTGCTGGCGCGGATCAACTAGGGGGAGGTCATGAACAAGATCCTGAGTTTTTTCAAGAGCAAATGGTTCATCGGCATCACCGGATTCCTGGCGGTCGCCGCTCTGATCTGGTACATCGGCCCATTGATCGCAGTGGCCGGGCAAAGTCCATTATCCTCGGACTTAGGCCGGGTTTTTACCATCATGACTGTTGGTGGTGCCTATGGCCTGACTCAACTGATTTATTACATCAATACACTGCGCACTAATCGCAATATGCTGGCCGATCTGGCTGGCCAGGCAAGCGGGCAGGCAGGTGCTTTGGGTGGTGGAGCCAGTGGCAGTGAGCAAGGGGCTGCTCGTGAGGAACAGATCCGCGACCAGCAGCGCAAGAAAGAAGAAGAGGCTGCCTCAGCGGAGGAAATCTCTACCCTCAAACAGGGACTGGATGAGGCATTGGCTACGCTCAAGAAATCCCGGTTGAGCGGTAAGAGTGGCCATAGCCAGTATCTTTACCAGCTTCCCTGGTACATTATTATTGGCCCGCCGGGTTCGGGTAAAACCACGGCGCTGATCAATTCCGGTCTGCGCTTTCCCCTAGGAGCCGGCAAGGTGCGTGGGGTAGGGGGTACCCGTAACTGCGACTGGTGGTTTACTGATGAAGCCGTCATGCTGGATACGGCTGGCCGCTACACTACCCAGGATAGTCACGAGGAAGTCGATCGCGCGGCCTGGCGCGGTTTTCTCGACCTGCTCAAGAAACACCGCCGCCGCCGCCCTATCAACGGTGCCTTCATCGCTATCAGCCTGTCCGACTTGATTCAGCAGAGTGAGGACGAACGTGCTGCTCAAGCACTGGCCATCAAGCAGCGTATCCAGGAATTGCATGAGCACTTTGGTATTCGTTTCCCTATTTATGTGCTGTTTACCAAGACAGATCTAATTGCTGGCTTCATTGAATTTTTTAATGACCTCGGTCAGGAAGAGCGGGCGCAAGTGTGGGGCATGACCCTGCCGATGGATGATCCATCTGACCCGGAAGGTGTGGTTGAGCATTTCGCGGCTGAATTCGAACTGCTGGAAAAGCGTCTGAATGATCGATTAGTCAATCGCTTGCAGGATGAGCGTGATCCTCAACGGCGTGACTTAATCTACACCTTCCCTCAGCAGTTTGGCTCCTTAAGACAAGTGGCTGAACGGTTTCTCAAGGAGGTTTTCCGTCCCAGCCGCTATGAAGAGCGTGTGCTGTTGCGTGGCGTGTATTTCACGAGCGGTACCCAGGAAGGGACTCCGATTGACCGGTTAATGAGTTCGTTGGCTAGCACTTTCGGGTTAAACCGGCAAACTCTTAGCACTTTTTCTGGCAAGGGGCGTAGCTATTTCATTACGCGGTTATTGCGAGACGTGATTTTCCCGGAGGCGGAGATCGCTGGCGCCAATCTGCGGGTGGAACGGTGGCGAGCCTGGATTCAGCGCGGGGCTTACGCGGCTGCTTTGCTGATTACCATTACGGCGGCTGTGCTGTGGTTGACCAGTTATGCGCGCAATGAGATGTACGTGCAGGCGGTAGAAAAACAGCGTCTTGAAGTGGAAAAGCAAATTACGGCGTTATCCCCTGATCAAACCGATCCGGCTGCAGCCCTGTCTCTGCTTAATGCAGCGCGCGCCATTCCTGGCGGCTATGACGATCGCAATGCCGGAGTGCCCTGGCTGATGGGCTTTGGTCTGTACCAGGGCTACAAACTAGGCGGCGAGGCGATACTGATTTACGAACGGCTGCTGATTCAGGCCTTTCTGCCACGCATCGTATTGCTCATGGAAAACCGCCTGCGCCAGAATGTCAGCGATCCGGGTTATCTCTACAACACCCTTGCAGTTTACCTGATGATGGATGATCCAGAGCGCTTTAACGCTAAAGCGATCAAGGATTGGATGGAGCAGGATTGGCAGAGTCACCTGCCGCGTAACTTTACCCGGGAACAACGTGAACAGCTATTGGCGCATTTGGATGCGCTGCTGGCGCAAGCGCCGCTGGAGTCACCGATTGCTCTGGATAGCGTGCTGATCCAGAATACCCGCGGCTTGCTCAATCAGGTTCCCTTGTCCCAGCGTATCTACGAGCGGTTAAAAAGTCAGCGTGGATCCGAGGTTCCTCCAGAAATAGGCTTGACGGTTGCCGCTGGCCCTGACACACCACGAGTGTTCAATCGGAAAAGCGGTCAACCGCTTAACACCGGTGTTCCCGGTTTATACACATATCAGGGCTACTACCGTTTTTTTCTGAAAGCCAGCCCGAAGCTGGTCGGGCAATTGGCTGAGGAAAGCTGGATTCTTGGTTCATCTGTGCAAATCTCAACCAATCTTGTTGATCAACAACGGATTGCAGATGAAGTGTGCCGCCTTTACCTTGGCGATTTTTTTGAACAATGGCAAAACCTGCTGGCTGATGTCCAGATCAAGCCGTTTAATAATTTGGATACGGCGTTGGACATCATGCAAGTGCTGTCTGCTCCAGCTTCGCCGCTGCGGACCTTAATAGAAACTGTGGCGCGCGAAACAGCTTTGAGTCAACCGCCAGCTTCCCCGCAGGATGCTAACAAGGTAGCAGCAGAGTCTTCATTAACTGATCGGATTGCCGGTGTCCTGGGCGATAGTGGCAAAACTGGCGTTACCCCTACTATTCAACCTTGTGCTATTGATTCCCGGTTGTCCGGGTTTAACATCCAATATGTCAATGAAATTAAGGGTGAGGAGGGCGCAATTCCTCCCCTCGATAAGACGTTATCTACTCTTGAAAACCTTTACAGCCAAATGAACGCTATTGCTCGTGCCCAGGAAGGAAGCTCTGATGGCAAGATCCCTCAGAATCTCAAGGACCAGTTTGGAGTGGTCGTTAATCAGGTGCAAGTGGATGCTGCCCGCAAGCCGCCGCCGTTTAATGTATTGCTGAATAAGCTGGCTCAGGACAGCACGGATGTGGTGCGCAGTGTGCGGGATCAGTTAAATTCGCAATGGCAGGCGGCAAAGATTGCTGCCTTTTTTCAGGATAATCTGAAAGGCCGTTATCCGTTGGCACGCAGCTCCATTCAATGGAGCGGTGGTGCTCCAGCGTTGAATGCTCCTGTCCCGGCCAACACCATTCAGTGGGTGAACCCAGATGCTGGCGCTGGCCTCAGCCGCACAGTTCAGGGGCCGCCAGACGCTACACTCTCCGCTTTCATCCGCTTTTTTGGCCCAAATGGCTTAATGGATACTTTTTTCCAGAAATCGCTTAAGCCCTATGTCGATACTTCGCAGGGAAGTTGGGTCTGGCGTGGTCCTGCTGGTCCGGAACAAAGCATCAGTCCGGAAGCCCTGCAAGCCTTCCAGCGCGCCGCTGCAGTGCGCGCTGCACTGTTTCCCGGTAATAGTTCGAACCCATCAGTTCCCTTTCAATTGGTTCCAATGGAAACGAGTCGTGATATTAGTCAAGTGATTATCGAGGTAGAAGGACAAACGCTAATCTACAACGCAGGCCAGCCTGCACAGGTTACCAATCTACGCTGGACCGGTGCATCCGGCAAAGCTCGAGTCGAATTTCTACCCGCAGGCGGTGGTCTATCGAAACTGGATGAAACAGGTCCTTGGGCTTGGTTTAAGATCCTTGATCAGACCCAGGAGCAATCCACGGGGACAGGCCAATTCCGGATAGCATTTCAATTAGGTGGCCGGCAGGCTATTTATGAATTACGCAGCTCTAGTGGTTCCAATCCTTTCCGTCTGCGGGAATTGGAGGGTTTCCGGTGCCCCGATCAGCTTTGATGCCTGAACCTCACCGTCCAATGATGACGGGTTTCTTCGGCAAGCTACCTGGCCGGGGCGATTTTATCGGCCGCCATCTTCCAAGAAATTTTCTCGAACCTTGGGATGGCTGGATGCAGGCAGCGATGGCTTATAGCCGTAACCAGTTAGAGGAGTCCTGGTGCGACCGTTACTGTACCAGCCCGATTTGGCGTTTTGCATTGAGCGGCGGCTTGTGCGGGCCAATGGGTTATGCTGGGGTGCTCATGCCCAGTGTCGATCGTGTTAATCGTTACTACCCGCTGACCATCGCTGTTCCGTTAGCGCCCGATTGGCCGTTGTTTACACTGCCTGCGATGGGTGAGTCCTGGTTCCAGCGAGCTGAGCGGATTGCGCTGGAAGGACTCAAATACAATGTGTTGGATCTGGATGATTTCAGCCGGCAAGTCAACGCACTGGGTGCGCCATTTGCCACTGATTGGCCTGAGGAAGTTGTGGTTACTGGCAAGGCTTGGCATTGCGCTTTACCCGAATCGCTGGATTGGCTGCGAGCGACGCCAGCACTGGCGGGTTACCTATTACGGCGGGCATTGCCCCGGTCTAGCTTGTGGTGGACCGAAGGTTCAGATCGTATTGCTCGTTCCCTGTTGATTTGTGATGGCCTGCCCCCGATTGAAGGATTTTCTGCGTTGTTGGCTGGGGACTGGCAGCAATGGGGTTGGAATGAGAAACTGCTCGTTGACGTCGCCGGTCCTGACGAGTCATCCGCTGCTGAGGAGGCGTCATCATGAACGAATCGCTTTTTTACTGGTCATCAGCCGGCCGTAGCCATGTCGGTATGGTGCGGGCGATCAACGAAGACGCTTGTTTGGCGATGCCTGAGTTGGGTCTTTGGGCGGTCGCTGACGGCATGGGTGGGCACGAAGCCGGTGACATCGCCAGTCAGATGATTGTCGAGGCGTTGCAGCAAACCCCATCTCCTCTGAACTGGCCGGATTTTTTGAACTCGGTGCGTGATACGCTTTACGAAGTCAACCGGCGGTTGCGGGAGGAGTCTGCTCAGCGCTATCAGCATCGCACGATTGGCAGCACTGTGGTAGTGCTGCTGGCTCATGAAGATCAGTGTGCCTGCTTATGGGTAGGTGATAGTCGTATCTATCGGTTGCGGAAGGGTCAGCTTGAGCAGTTGACCCGCGATCATAGCCATGTTCAAGAGCTGGTTGATCAGGGGTTGCTTGCTCCAGAGGAGGCCCACCGCCACCCGTTAGCCAATGTGATTACCCGTGCAGTGGGCTCATCGGATGACTTGCAGATTGATGAAGTGATCCATTCACTCCAGGTGGGCGATCTCTTCCTATTATGTAGCGATGGCCTCAACAAGGCCGTTAACGATGAGGAAATTGCGCGTCTACTGGCGCACAGCAACCATAATTGCCAGGAGGCGGTCAAGGCTTTCATCCACTTGGCGCTGATGCGTGATGCCAGCGATAATGTAACCACTGTGGTGGTGAGCATCGATGGTGATCCAGTGGGATCTTCTGGCGAAAAACTGGGTTCGGATCTGCCAGAAGATCCGATTCCAGCCGATTGGTATTTACAGTAGCGTGATAGTAATCATTCGGTACCCTCTCTCCCGCAAGCGGGCGAGGGGAGTGAACGGTTATACGTGATGGTTGGAGGGTTCACCGTCCCCGCCGATAGAGTGGCAATGGCTGATCAGAGGCCGGCTGGTAGCTCTCGCTGAAGTCATTGAATGCTTCTAATGCATCCTCAAGATTGCGATCAGCCCGCAACTCAAAGGCGTCAAAGCCGCTGCGGGCCATGAAGAACAACTGGTCGCGCAGTACGTCGCCTACCGCCCGGATTTCTCCCTGATAGCCGTACCGTTCCCGCAGCAATCGCGCTTGTGAATAGGCGCGGCCATCAGTGAATTTGGGAAATTCCAGCGCCACCAGCGCCAGCGCTGGCAGATCGGTAGCTAGCTCAGCGACATTGGCAGTATTTGGCAGGTATACGCCGACCAATTCATCCCGGCCCTGCAACGCCATCTGCTCCTTTTGCCAGCGAGCTTGTGAGACAATCACAGGTCCAGCGGGTAGCTCAGCATCGTCAGGGACATATTGCCATTGGTCTTCGACGATTTGCCGGTTTTTAATAACCGACCGCATGGCGCTGTTCCTCCTGTTTTGCTGCTTTACTACCCGGCGCATAAGCCTGCATCCGGAACGGCTCCAGACCAATTCGCCGGAAGGTCTCAAGAAACCGCTCACCATCCTCACGTCGTTCGATATAGACGCGCAGGATACGTTCCAGCGTGTTGGCGACATCGGTCTTGGGCACCGAAGGGCCGAGGATGTCACCGAGCGATACATCATTTTCTGACGAGCCGCCTAGTGAGATTTGGTACCATTCCTCGCCTTTCTTATCAACGCCGAGAATGCCGATATGGCCGACATGGTGATGGCCGCAGGCGTTCATGCAGCCGGACATGTTCAGACGGAGATCGCCGAGGTCGTAGAGATAGTCGAGCCGGTCGAATTTCTCATTGATCTGAGAAGCAATTGAGATCGAACTGGCATTAGCCAGGCTGCAAAAGTCCAAGCCGGGGCAGCAGATCATGTCTGCTAAGGTACCAATCACCGGCGCCGCCAGTTTCTGCCCCTTGAGGGCATGCCATAGCGGGTAAAGGTCGGCCTGACGCACGCCGGCTAGCAGGAGATTCTGGTGGTGAGTGGCACGAATCATCCCAAAACTGTAACGATCAGCAAGATCAGCAACCTCGTCCATCTGCCCGGCGCTGATGTCACCGGGTGGTACATCCGGTTCCTTCAGCGCTATGAACACATTGCGGTATCCTGCAATTTTGTGAGCGGTGACATTATGCTGGATCCAGGCGGCGAACGCCTTGTCTGCCTTGAGCCACTGTTCGAAGCTGAGATCGGCAGCGGCGTCAGCGTCATAGGCGGGCGGGGCGAAATAGCGACGTACCCGCTCGATCTCAGCATGCTCCAGCGCCAGTCCGGAATTTCTGATGCATTCCCACTCTGCTTCGACCTGTTCACGGAATTTTTCCGCTCCAAGCGCCTTGACCAGGATCTTGATACGCGCCTTGTAAATATTGTCCCGCCGGCCGTGTTGGTTATAGACCCGCAGAATTGCTTCCAGGTAGGTTAAAAGATCGCGCTGGGGCAGGAATTCGCGAATGACCCGGCCAATGAGCGGTGTCCGGCCTAGTCCGCCGCCGGCAAGCACCTGGAAGCCAGTTTGTCCTGCTTCGTCCCGTACTAAGCGCAGGCCAATATCGTGAACCTGGGCGGCTGCGCGATCATGGGTAGCGCCAGTGACAGCGATTTTGAATTTGCGCGGCAGGTAGGAAAATTCCGGGTGAAAAGTGGACCATTGGCGGATGATTTCGCAGTAGATGCGTGGGTCTTCGATCTCGTCTGGAGCCACTCCAGCAAGATGATCGGCTGTGACATTGCGAATGCAATTACCGCTGGTCTGGATGGCGTGCATCTGTACTTGGGCCAAATCAGCGAGAATATCAGGCGTGTCCTCCAGCTTTGGCCAGTTGTATTGGATGTTCTGGCGGGTGGTAAAATGACCGTAGCCTTGATCATAGCGGCGGGCGATGTGCGCTAAAGTTCGCATTTGCCGGGAGGAAAGCAGACCGTAGGGAATGGCTACCCGTAACATCGGTGCGTGGCGTTGCAGGTAGAGTCCATTCATGAGCCGTAATGGCCGGAATTCGTCATCGCTCAATTCGCCAGCCAGAAAACGCCGTACTTGGCCTCGATATTGAGCGACGCGCTCGTTTACAAGCGTCTGATCATAGTAATCATACTGGTACATTCTTATTTGGTCTCCGCCTGAAATCTTACTGGCGCATCTCCATTTTTTCTCCTTGTAAGGAGAGCATTAGGAATGAGAAAGCTAATTGGACGCAAGTTACCACTGCTGAGATATGCAAATAAAGAATTTTTTAACAATAAATTTATAACTTTTTTTTATTTAACAGATAAAGTAACCCTTATAGATTTCGCATCCCATCCGGCTACCGTTAAGACTTTGTAGTCTTATATCTATGTTAGGGTTTTACTGAGAGTTATAGGCTATGGGCGGTCGAATGCTTCGCGTACTAATCGCTCCATGGTCTCATTCCAGCGTTGACGTGCTCGTTCCTGCCAAAATCGAGCATTGGGCCGGCAATCGAATTTCTGTTTATACACAGCCAGTGTTGCAACAAGCAACGCCAGTACAAATGCTAATTCCGCATTTTGGAATCCGGCAAAGGGTAGCGCTACCCAGGTGAGAAAAGTCAGTCCTGCAATCCAACTCCAGGGAATACACAGGTAGTAGTCAATCTGAAACTCAGAGCCATTACGGTAGATGTTGACCCGCATGGGCCAGTCATCCTGCAACAGATAAGCCCGCCGACGTAATTCCAGGTGATTTTCTCGCTCAGCGGTAATTATAAAATCATTTAATAACAAAGAGTTAATAAATTTTTTTGATTGTGTGTCACCACCTCGCACTGTAGCTCGGCTCAAGCGGCCTAAGTGATGAATTATCAATTCAATTGCCATATTTACTCACCGCTAACACTGGTAACTTGGCACTTTATTCCTCACTTCCCATCGTGATGATTACTTTTCCGGTCGATTTGCGGGCGATGACTTGGTTAAGCGCTTCAACCGCTTGTTCTAGCGGATAGGCCGCTGATACATGGGGCTGAATCGCACCGTCCAGGTACCAGTGAATCAAGGTGCGGAAACTCTCGGTCATCACCTGGGGATGAAGCTCTGCATAAGCTGGCCAGTTAACACCAATGACATCCACATTTTTGACGAGTAGATGATTAGCGGGAATTTGTGGCACGGTACCGCCCGCAAAACCAATGACTAGAATTCGTCCTTCAAAGGCAATACTACGCAGGGAAGCGGTGAATAGTTCACCACCAACCGGATCGTAAACCACATCTGCGCCGCGTCCACCCGTCAGCTCCTTAATTCTGGTGCGCACGTCCTCGGTGCTGGTGTTGATCAGATAGTCCGCGCCATGTTCACGGGCAACTTCAAGTTTTTCAGGGCTGCTGGCGGTCGCAATGACTACCGCACCTAACCGTTTGCCGATAGCGACCGCTGTTAGGCCCACGCCACCGGATGCGCCATGCACGACGAGAATTTCGCCGGCCCCCAGTCGCGCCCGGTGCCATAGAGCGATATGCGAGGTACCGAAAACTACCGGAAAAGCTGCACCCTCTTCCCAGGACATTGTTGCTGGCATTGGTACGCAGCGATTGGTGTTCACCACCACTTGCTCAGCGTAGCCACCATACGGAGTGATGGCGATAATCCGGTCACCGACGTTGATGCTATCGACGCCCATTCCCAATTCCAATACGTCACCGGACACTTCAAAACCTGGGCTGAAAGGAGGTTGCGGCTGTTTCTGATACTGACCGCGAGTAATCAGACTGTCAGCAAAATTGACGCCGCAAGCCCGGATTTTTAACCGGACTTGGCCCGGGCCCGGCCGCGGTTCGGGTACTTTGTCTAACCGCAGTGCGGCAGCACCGGTAAGTTCATGACAGACGATGGCTTTCATCATGGGACATTCTCCATCCATCGTTTCGGAGCTTAACAAATACCCCGATAAATACTCCCTTATCGTGCTTTAAGTCTAAAGGAGAGGGAGTTCTAGAAATTCCCCTCCTTGAGTTAAGGAGGGGATGGCACAAAGCGCTAGGATGATTTATCGCGTTTAATTATTCCCCGATAATTTTGCGCACGACATCGGTCATCGAGATGACACCGGCGGGCTGAT